>Ga0080002_10879_pt1 | contig 57937 bp, 56 predicted proteins | sample YelNatPosite1Avi_FD_69205 | JGI IMG/M metagenome (GOLD analysis project Ga0080002, IMG submission 69205) | Hot spring thermophilic microbial communities from Obsidian Pool, Yellowstone National Park, USA - site 1 Avi (SPADES assembly) (version 3) | ecosystem: Environmental > Aquatic > Thermal... | reverse complement strand
ATGCTACATCTGATATGGACTTTGATAGTTTGTTATTTCTTAACATATTCTTAACCTTTAAGTCCTCCAAAATTATAACTTGGTTTTCGTTTATAATTTTAGAGGACAGCTTTTGCAAAAAATCTTCCCTTTGGTTTCTTATCTTCTCATGTATTTTAGCTACTTTCTTAGCTTGTTTCTTAAAGTTATTGCTACCTAATTGTTTTTTAGAAAGCTTCCTTTGTTCCTTAATAAGTCTTTTTTCTAACTTTATAAGATATTTAGGATTGGATATTTTGTTACCTTCACTATCTATCAGAAAATGTTTTACTCCTAAATCTATACCTATTACTTTGTTAGTTTTAGACTTTTCTATAGTTTTTTCTATCCTACAACAAATTGATATAAAATATTTATCAGTAGGTGTTTTACTTATAGTTGCATTTAGTATTTTACCCTCTACTTCCATTGATTTTACAAACTTTACCCAGCCTAATTTGGGTAGTTTGATTTTGTTTCCTTTAATTTCAATGTTGTTATTTGTAAATGTTGTTCTATAGCTTTGGTATTTACATTTCTTTGACTTAAACTTTGGATAATTTGCTCTGCCTTCAAAAAAATTCTTAAATGCTTTGTCTAAGTCTTTGAGCAAATTTTGAAGTGCAAACTTATCTGCTTCTTTTAGCCATATATTAGTTTGTTTAAGTTTAGTTAAATCAGCAGAGCAATCCTTATAATTAAATGTTATACCTTGAGTTTTATATATTTCTTCTCGTTTTGCAAGATAATAGTTATATACAAACCTAACACAACCAAAGGTTTTATTTATAAGCTCTATTTGTTGTTTATTAGGATAAAGCCTAAATTTAAAAGCTTTTTCCATATTTACACCTACTTTTCTTTTTGAGATAAAATATATTGTTTAATTTGTTCTTTTGTATTTTCACTAACAGTTACAACAAAATATGATGGGTTCCACAAATGTCCATCCCATAATTTTTGTTTAAGTTCTGGAAACTCTTTTAACAATAATCTTGAACTAACACCTTTTAAAGCTTTTATCATATTGGGAATATAATGCTGTGGTGAACATTCTACTAATAAATGAACATGATCTAAATCTGTATTCATAAGAAGTATTTTGAATTTATTATCTTCAGCTATATAATTAAGTATTTCTTTTAACCTTTTTTCTATTTTGTCTGTTATAATTTTATGTCTATATTTAACGCACCAAACTATATGATATTGTATATAATATACATAACCTCTACCATGATAAACATTAGCCATATTTTCACCTCATAGTTATTATAACATATGTTGTTACACAAAACAAACTTTTAACTTATATAAGTTATGATATACAAATAATATATGTTATTATTAAAGCGTCCATACTCATGACTAAAGTCACGAGTGTGCGGACGCTTTTTTAATCAAGTGCCTACTACTTGATGTTTTGATTTTTTACATATTCAACATTTTAGCAACTTATGGCATTATATCAAAAAATTGTTGAAATTTTTTAAAAATTATTTTATACTATAAAAAGAAATATTTATGAAGGGAGGTTGCACAGATGTTAATGTTTATAGGAAGTTTAAAAATTAAATTTAACACTGAAAATAAAAAGATAGTGCAACCTATGCCTTCGCGTATATTGCCCTAAAAAATATTAAGTAATCTAGGCCATGGGTGTGCTATCCCATGGCCTTTTTATGTTTAAAGGAAGGTGATGACATGAGGAAATATCGACTTTTAATTGATTTTTCAAAGGGCTTTAGGCTAAAATACATTGCCTCAATAATTGCAACGGGTCTTTCGGCTTTATTCTCCGTCCTTATTCCCCTTATTATAAAACTAACCGTTGACTCGATAATCGGAACAAAGCCTATAACATCTAAACTAATGATAAATTTAATAGATTCTTTAGGCGGTAGAGATTACATTCTAAAAAATCTATGGATTATGGGGCTTTTGGTAATACTACTTACCCTACTTAACGCATTATTTCTTTATCTTAAAGGAAAATGGTCAAGCCAAGCCTCAGAAAACATAGCAAAGAGGTTTAAGGACAGTCTATACGAAACAACACTAAGGGCAAAATATGAATTTTACTCAAAATATCCATCGGGGGAAATAATACAAAGATGCACCTCCGACGTTGAAACCATAAGAAATTTTTTAGCAAACCAGTTTGTTGAAATAGGAAGGACAATTATACTTCTTAGCCTTATACTCATCATAATGTTTTCTTTGGATGTGAAATTTGCCCTTGTTGCGACATTGATAGTTCCTATTATCTTCGCCTTTGCCCTTTGGTTTTTTACAAGGGTTCAAAGGCAATTTAAAAGAAGCGATGAGGCAGAGGCTGAACTTTCAACCGTAATTCAAGAAAACATTACAGGAATTAGAGTTGTAAAGGCCTTTGCAAGGGAAGAGTTTGAGATTAAAAAATTTGCAGAAAAAAACAAAACCTACAGGGACCTTACCTATAATCTTATAAAGCTTTTTGCAAACTATTGGTCCTTTTCAGACTGCCTTTGTATGATTCAAACTGCCCTTGTTGTTCTTGTTGGCTCATACTTTGCTGCAAATGGCAAAATCACCATAGGAACCTTGCTCGTTTTTGTCAGCTATGAAGGAATGCTCCTTTGGCCCGTAAGGCAGATGGGAAGGATTCTCTCCGACATGGGCAAAATGACCATATCCCTTTCAAGAATACACGAGATACTAACTCAGGATAGGGAAAACCTTGATGAAGGAATTAAAGATATTGAAATCAAGGGGAATATCGAATTTAGCAGCGTGACCTTTGGATTTGATGATAAAAATTATGTTTTAAAGGATATCTCCTTTAAAATTGAAGCAGGACAAACAGTAGCCTTCTTTGGCTCCACAGGTTCAGGAAAATCAACAATAATATCCCTTTTATTGAGGCTTTACGACTACAAAAAAGGTTCAATAAAAATAGATGGGATAGAACTTAAAGATATATCAAAGTCATTTATAAGACAAAAAATCGGAGTAGTTCCTCAGGATGCCTTTTTATACTCCAAAACAATCAAAGAAAACATAGCAATAACAAATCCCGATGCAGAGCTTGAAGAAATATATAAAGCCTCACAAATCGCATCCATCCACGATACAATAATGGAATTTGATGATGGATATGACACCTTAGTTGGTGAAAAGGGGATAACCTTATCAGGCGGTCAAAGGCAAAGAATTACTATTGCAAGAACAGTTTTGAAGGATTATCCAATCCTTGTCTTTGATGATTCCTTAAGTGCCGTTGATACGGAAACTGAAGCTAAGATAAGAAACGCCCTTAAAGAAAGGAGCAAAAATACAACGACGATTATAATCTCCCACAGAATAACCAGCGTTAAGGATGCTGATATTATAATAGTTTTAGATAAGGGTAAAGTTACAAACATAGGAAACCACGAAAAACTTATAAAGGAGGAGGGGCTTTATAAAAGGGTTTGGGAAATCCAATCCTTAATAGAAAGGGACTTTGAAAAGGCAATATAAGGCGGTGATATTATGGCTCAAATAAAGGAAAAGGAATATAAAAACAATTTTGACCTTAAGCTTTGGAAAAAATATTTATCCTTTTTAAAACCATATAAGAAAGAAATATTTTCTCTTATCATGATAATGGTATTTGTAGGGGCAATCGATGCCACATTCCCTTATCTTTCTAAATACGCAATAGATAACTTCGTAATAAAGGGAACCTATAAAGGTTTTTATAAATTCATACTTTTTTATTCAATCTTAATTATTTTCCAAACCATTAACGTATATCTTTTAATAGCAATTGCAGGAAAGGTAGATATGGGCCTTTGCCACGACATTAGAAAATCTGCCTTTGAAAAGCTGCAAACACTGTCTTTTTCCTTTTTCGATAACACCCAGACGGGATATCTAATGTCAAGGTTAACCTCTGACGTTTCAAAGCTTGGTGATACCCTTGCCTGGGGAATAGTCGACATGGTTTGGGGAGTATCCATAATGACGTTTATATTAATTTATCTTTTAACCTTAAATATTAAACTTGCCCTTTTTATAATACTTGCAATACCCGTGCTGTTTGTAATTAGCATATATTTTCAAAAAAGAATATTAAAGCAATATAGGATAGTAAGAAAACTAAACTCCCAAATAACAGGCTCTTTTAATGAGGCAATAATGGGAGCTAAAACGTCGAAGATACTCTCAACAGAAAATATGCATATTAGCGAATTTAAGCTTGAAACATCCGAAATGAAAAACGCTGCAATAAAGGCTGCTATTCTGTCCTCTATTTATATGCCTATTGTAATAAGCCTTGGAAGCATATCAACAGCGATAATACTTGTTATAGGCGGGAAATATGCCTATATGAATTTGATAAGCTTTGGAACCCTTGCAGCCTTTATATCCTACTCAATTCAATTTTTCGAGCCTGTAAGGGAACTTGCAAGAGTTACGGCAGAGCTAATCTCAGCCCAAGCAGCAGCAGAAAGGGTAATAGACCTTATAAACACAGAACCTGAAATAAAGGATGAAGGGAAACTAGAGAATTTTAAAATACAAGGGGATATAGTATTTGAAAATGTAAGCTTTAAATACAAAGAGGGTGAAAGGGTTTTAGAAAACTTTAATTTACAGGTTAAAAAAGGACAAACAATAGCCCTTGTTGGAGAAACCGGCTCTGGGAAAACAACTATAGTTAATCTTATCTGCCGCTTCTATGAGCCGACAGAAGGAAGGATATTTATAGATGGGGTAGATTATAGGGATATTCCCCTTAAAATCCTCCACTCTAGCCTAGGTTATGTCCTTCAAACACCCCATCTTTTCAGCGGAACTGTTGCCGATAATATAAGATATGGGAAGCTTGACGCTACAATGGATGAGATAATTGAAGCTGCAAAGCTTGTAAATGCCCATGACTTTATTATGGGGCTTGAAAAGGGTTACAACACTGAAGTTGGCGAGGGTGGAAGTAAGCTTTCCATAGGACAAAGGCAGCTTATTTCCCTTGCAAGGGCAGTAATTTCAAACCCTTCTATATTTATACTTGATGAAGCAACTTCTTCCGTTGACGCCCATGCAGAACATATAATTCAAGATGCTATTCAAAGGGTTCTAAAGGGAAGAACAAGCTTTGTAATCGCCCATAGACTTTCAACAATAAGAAATGCAGATAGAATACTTGTAATAGAGGGCGGTAAAATAATCGAAGATGGAAACCATGAGACGCTTCTTAAAAAGAAGGGTTACTATTATACTCTTTATAAAAACATGCTTACGGAAGAAAGCCAAAGGATAGAATATTAAAAAAGTTGCCTCTTTACGGCAACTTTTTTAATATCAAATTTTTATTCTCCTTTGCTACGTTAACTAGACTATCTGTAAAGCCATTCTATCTTTTTTTCATTCCATCAAAAAATCTTTTGAGGTTCTCCGGCATTACGTATTCCTCTTCTTTAACAGTTTCGCTTCCGCCATATACAGCCTTTAAAATTGATTCTATTATCATTTCCTTAGGTGGAAAATCATATTCCTTCCCTTGATAAACCCATACGCGGCAGTCAACATCATCACCGCAAAGGTCCCCACATGCCTTGCACGGGCTCTCCTTTACTTCCATTTGAATGTCCCTGCCATTGATTCTAATAGTTGGCGAGCTTACAAATTTGTATTTTTTAGCTAAATCTTCGTTCGTAATGTTTATCTTATTTACAACAACTTCTATTCCTGTAGCTTCTAATACCCTTTTAACTTCATTTAATGCTTCGTCAAGGGTATCATCGGTTTTCATGCAGCGGTCACAAGAAGTTAGATCTAGATAAAGAAAGTCGATAACTAATTTTCTTTTATTAACTTTTGTATTAACCTCACCGCAGCATGCTGAGCCACAAGAGCAGCAACTTTTATTTTTGTTTTCCATATAAAAACCTCCCTTTAAATCATATTGACATATATAAAGACGCAAAAAAATAAAAAAGGACTCAAATTTAGCCCTATTCTTAGCAAAATTTGCAGTCCTTTGTTTTATGCTGAAAATCGATTACATTCCCTAATCTGTCCAGCTCTAAATTGCAGCAGTCATAAAGCATATTTTTTAGAAGTTTCCTAGCCCTTAGAGTTCTTGACTTTACCCCTGATATTGATATTCCAAGTCTTTGGCTTATTTCCTTGTATGTTAGATTTTGGTATTCTGAAAGAATGATAACCTGTTTATATTTTTCCGGAAGGCTATTTATCATGTTCTTTATGCAAATTGCAATATCCTCATTAGAGGATTCTTCACCGTCATATACTGCTATATCTTCCAATTCTAAGTTTGAAGTCATTTTGTTTTTCCTTCTATAATAATCTATTATGGAATTTCTTGCTATTTGATATATCCAAGGGTATACCTTTTCCTCCTGCTCTAAGTTGTCTAAATTCTTATATATCTTTATAAGAACCTCTTGAAGCAAATCTTCCGCATCATCCTTATCAAATATATGCTTATATATATATTTTCTTAGTCTATTAATAAAATCTTCCCACATGTTATTCAAAATATCACCCCACAGATATTATACTCAAATTTTGTGATTATGAACATCAAATATAATTACAACATAGTAGAAAAAATCAATGAAATATGCTACAATTTTACTAACTCTAAAGTAACTAACTCTAGAGTTAGTAAATCACGAGTTAATAAATTATGAATAAAAAGATAGAGGTTGCATCGTAGCAACCTCTATCTTACGTTTATTATCTTATGAAGCTGAAGACCAACCCTTAAAGAAGGATCCTTCATTGCAAAGTAGAAGGCCTCCTTTGAACGAAGGTTAAAATTACTGCTCTCCGGCTGCAGCCAAATTCTATCCTTATACTTTCCCTTTATCTCCTTTGGAATGTGAATTTCAGGATCAAAATTGCCATCAACTACGTATTTTAACTCATCAAATAGGCATCTTTCGTTTATAATCCAATTAGTCTCTGGCTTTGGGGAACACACTATCCAATCAAGCAAATGCCTTATATCATCCGTTGGATTTGTCCCGTTTGTCTCCAGCATCGTCTTTTTTCCTCTTTTTTTAAGCTCCAACAAAAGGGGCTCTAAATCATAAATAGTAGGCTCCCCACCTGTTATAATGACCTTTTCATATTCTACCCTATCGGCTATCTCCTCTGCAGTTAAAAATTCCTTTTCAGAATGGTCGGTATCACACCAGGGGCAATTTAAGTTGCAGCCTGATAACCTTACAAAAGTAGCAGGACAGCCTAAATAGGAACCCTCCCCTTGAACAGAATGAAAAATCTCATTAACCCTATACATCATTCTCCACCTCCGCAAAGGAAGTTGGAGTTTCATAGAGCCTAACTTTAACTATCTTGACAGGGCTATCTTTTAGATGTTCATTTAAAGTTTTTATTATAAAAATTGCCATATTCTCTGCCGTTGGCCTTTCATTAAGTTTTACTATCCTCATTCCATAGCCTTCTACTACCCTTGCAATTTCCCTTTCCGCCTCAGAGCCACCTTCCCAAAATATAAACGAGTGATCAAATTTATCCACAATAAGCTCCTTTACGATGCTTTTTAAATCCCCAAAATCCACAACCATCCCTTGGGATGAGCCTTCCTTTATAAGCTCTGCTGCGGCCGTAACTTCAAGTTTATATGTGTGACCATGAAGATTAGAACATATCCCCTCATGATTAGAGAGCATGTGGGCACAATCAAAGGTAAATTCCTTTGTTACAGTTATTTTCAATTTTATTACCTCCTAATAAGCGGATCTTGAATTCCATTAAGTTCAAAGGCCCTTTCCCTATCTATGCATGTAGCACATCTTCTGCAGGGCTCCTCTTTACCTTTATAGCAGCTCCATGTATGGGCAAAATCAACACCTAAATCAAGTCCAATCTTTACGATATCCTTCTTAGTTAAATTCCAAAAGGGTGCCTCAAGGGAAACCTCACCGCCGGTTCCTTCATATATAGCCCTTGCCATGTTTTCTATAAAACTTCCTGAACAATCGGGGTATGCACTTCCTGCCGCATCGTCAGAATGGGCACCGTAAAAAATTTTAGATGCTCCAAATTGAATTGCAATGGCTGCAGCATAGGATAAAAATAGTCCATTTCTAAAGGGAACATATGTTGAAACCGTTCCTTGTCCTCCCATCTCCTTTAGCTGCTCTGCATAAGATTTTTCGGGGATTTCATTTTCGCTGCCTTCAAGAAGGGGACAATCCTTTGAAAACTTGAATACGCTTGATAAATCTGCTGTAATATAATTTACTCCATATTTTTCAGCCTGATACTTTGCAAATTCAGCTTCTTTTTTGTGTTTTTGCCCATAAAATATGTTAAGGGCAGTTACGTTTTCACATCCATATTCCTTTACAACCTTTGAAAGTAAAACTGTGCTGTCAAGCCCTCCACTTGCCAATACCAATGCCTTTGTCATAATAACTCCTCCTTATCCTTTTAAACTTCCAAAATAACAGCAGCCTATGGCTCCGTTAAAGTCTGGATCCTCTAATACCTTTATCTCATCATAATCCTGCTTTAGGTATTCTATAAGGGCTCTATTTTTAGCAACCCCACCGGAAAGAAGTAAAAGCCTTCCTTTAAACTTTGAAAGAAGGGGCCTTAGCCTGTTGTATAAAGAAAAGTTTACCCCTGCGCAAAGACTTTCAAAGGAATGTCCCTCTGCAATTTTCCCGATAAGCTCAGATTCAGAAAAAACTGCACATGTAGAATTTAATTCAACGGGGTCTTTGAAAAATCTGGATAAATCATCAAGGTCGGTTTCAAGTATCTTTGCCATATTTTCAAGATATCTTCCGCAGGAAGCCGCACACTTATCGTTAAGCTCAAGGTCAGTTAAAACTCCCTTTTCAACCTTTATAACCTTAACGTCCTGTCCTCCAACATCTAGAAGAATAAAATCCTTAAGGTTTGTTTGATATATGGCACCATAGGCATGGGCCTTAAGTTCGTTTATTATCCTAAAGCTTTCTATATCGACATTGTTTCTTCCGTATCCCGTTGAAACACCTATATCAAAATCAGAAACTCCAAGCCTTTCAAAGTCTACCTTAAGCCTTCCGTCGAACCTACAGTATTCCTTATAAAATTTTACGGTGCTTATTTTAAACTTTTCCTTTATAATACCCTCCTCCATAAGTGCAACCTTTACAAATCTTGATCCCAAATCAATTCCTAATATCCTCAATTTAATCCTCCTTTAAATCCTTCAACATATCCAAAAATGCTTCGATTCGTATCTTTGTCCTTGCATCAAGGGCGTTTAGCTTATCCCCTTCTATGTTTAAAACAGGAACATCAAGCTCCTTTTTAATGACGATATCATCAATTGCCCTATAACAAAAGGCTTGGGTATAGTGGATTACCCCATCTATTTTCCTTTCCTTTATCTGCCTTTTTATCTCCTTTAATCGGAAACTTAAGCTATAAGGGTAGGTATAATCGTAATACTGCTCATAAATATCCTTAACCTCATCAAACCTTGGAAAGGCAAATTCCCTTTGAACCTCGTTATAAACAATTTGGGCATCTAAATTTTCAACAAAGTCGTATAAATCCCCCGTCATAGGCGGAACCCCTATATAGGCAAGCCTTAGTTTTTTAGGATTTGGATTTCTCTTTTTTATATCCTCCACCTTGCCTTCAAGTATTTTAATAAACTTTTCCACATCTCCATCAAAGTCTGATAAGGATACCTGATAAAGGTGGTTTTCAAAGCCAGTTGCTTTAAACTCTAAAGTTAGCTTGTCTATCTCCCTTGCAAGATATCTTCCCTTATTTAGTTTTTGTCTTACATTCTCAGCTTCATCATACGTTACGTTAAACTGCCTTAAAAATTCATCTATGCTTCTTTTAACCTCCTCCTTTGTATGAAAAGTAGGGTATGAAAAGGGATAAATTTTAATTCCTCTTGATTTAAAAACTTCAACCAATGATTTAGTATTTGAACAGTCCCCTTCAACAACGCCTACAACTTCTTTAATATCATTTTCAATACATGCACCATATATTCCTTTAATCCAGGCACAAAGGCTTTTAGGGAAGCCGTCCCTTTCAGCAAGTTCAATATATTTTGAATAGTCCTTAGAAGATATAAATGCATTGTTAAGATCAATAACCTTATAACCTGCTGCATATAAAACTTCAATTGGAACTGTAGTTGTTATTCCTATTCTCATTTTGCACCTCCAATAAAAAAAGGGGCAGACCTGCCCCTATGAATTAAAAAAGGGCCAAAATGGCCCTTTAGTGCTTATGCCAGCACCAGGCCCATAGTTTTGTTTAGAGACAGGATGGTTTCGAACTGTCTTATTAAGTTTTAATACTTTGCAATCAAAAACATTATCCTTTGCCCAAAGGAGGAAAACTTCATCTCGTATTCCGTCATAATATTTTCTTTAAAATCGCTGTTATGAAGGTCATATGTTATATATTTTAACTCAAAACCCATCTCTTGAAAATAGGCTACTGAGTCGTTAAAAAATTCCTCATGATCCGTTTTAAACCAAATCTCAGAATCCTTTCTTAAAAAGTTTTTATATTTTTCCAAAAACCTTGGATGGGTTAGCCTTCTTTTGTTGTGCCTTTTCTTTGGCCACGGGGTGCTAAAGTTTAAGTAAATCCTTGAAATCTCATCCCTGCCAAACATCTCATCAACATAGGTTATATCACCTATTATAAGGCGAACATTTGAAACTTCTTTATTTATTTCCTTAAATTTTTCCTCAACCTTCCTTTTGGCATAAACTAAAACTTCGTCCTTAATGTCTATCCCTATAAAATTTTTGTCTTGATAAAGGGCTGCATTTTCTGATATAAATCTACCCCTTCCACAACCAAGCTCAAGGTAAATGTCATTGTCGTTCCCAAAAACGTCCTTCCATTTTCCCTTATATTCCTTAGGCTGAGTTACTACAAAGGGGCATGCTTCAAGCTCCGGCCTTGCCCATGGCTTATGTCTTAGCCTCATAGCTTTCCTCCTAATCCAGCGTCTTTTTAAACTTGTGCATTGTAATTAATACTATTATAAATGTCAATGCAAATAATGATAACATATTTTTATAAAGCAGGTCAATGCCAATTCCTTTTAATATTATTCCCCTTAGTATCTCTAAAAAGTATGTTATTGGGAACAAATTTCCAATATAATAAATTATTTTAGGCATGGACTCCCTTGGAAAAATAAATCCCGAAAGCAATATCGAAGGCAAAAGTATTGCAAAAGCTGCCTGCATAGCTTGAAGCTGAGTTTTTGCTATAGTTGAAATTAACATTCCCATCGCAAGGGCACTTATTAAAAATACCAATCCAAAGAATATGAGAAGAATTAGACTTCCCCTTACTACAACATCAAAAATCAAATAGCCTAAAGCTAATACAAATAAAAAGTCCACAAATCCTATTAAAACATACGGAATAAGCTTTCCTAAAATAAGCTCAAGGGAAGTTACTGGAGTCATTATAAGCTGCTCTATTGTTCCCCTTTCCTTTTCACGAACCATCGCAAAGGCAGTTAAAATAACGGTTATGTTTTGAAGTATAAGGCCAATTATTCCTGGAACGTTAAACTTTGCACTCTCTAGCATAGGATTATATAAAACCCTTGCCCTTGCATCAATCAAGCCCAATTTAAAGGGCTGACTTGACTTTATTCCACTAATAGTCAAAGAATAGTTGTTGGCAATAATCATGGAGTAGGCTGCTGCCGTCCTTGCAATGGCAGGATCTGAACCGTCAACGAGTATTTGAACCTTTGGTGCCTCTTTCCTTCTTACATCCCTTGCAAATCCATCAGGAATAGCAAGGCCAACCTTTGCATCACCTTTATCAATATATTCTTCCACCTTATCGTAGTTATTTACAATATCACTTACTTGAAAATAATTTGAGTTTGCAAACTTTTCAATTAAAGCCCTGCTTTCCTTTGTTTTATCCCCATCGAATACTACAAGTTTAACATTTTTAACATCGGATGTTACTGCAAATCCAAACAAAATAAGCATCATTATAGGCATCATAATCGCTATTGCAAGGCTTGCCTTATCCCTTTTTAAATGTATAAATTCTTTTTTTGTAATTGTAAGCATCCTTTTAAAATTCATTTTTTTCATCCCCATTTCTTGATGCCTTTATTTCCTTAAAGGAGGATACAACATCCTTGTTTGAAAGTTCTTTAACGTATTTAATAAAAATATCCTCAAGATTTTCTGTGCCGTGGGTTTTGTATAAATTCTCTGGTGTATCAATAGTTATAAGTTTGCTGTTATAAATAAATCCAATAATGTCGCATATAGATGCTTCATCCATATAGTGGGTTGTAACAAGAGCGGTTATTCCCTCTTTAACTAATCTGCTAACAAGATGCCAAAACTCCCTTCTTGATACAGGATCCACCCCTGCAGTAGGCTCATCAAGAACTAGAAGCTTAGGTCTGTGGATTAGAGCACATCCAAGTGCAAGCCTTTGCTTCCATCCACCGGACAGTGTCCCTGCAAGGGAATTTTCCTTTCCCTTTAAACCAGCCATTTCTATTAGCTCTTTTTTTCGTAATTCTAAATCCCTTTTAGGAATTTGATAAATACTGCCGTAAAAATCAAGATTCTCCTCAACAGTTAAATCTTCATACAAACTAAACTTTTGGGACATGTATCCTATATTTTGCTTTATCTTCTCCGCTTCCTTAATAAGATCATATCCAAGAACCTTGCCGCTTCCTGATGTTGGAGTTATAACGCCACAAATCATCCTTATCGTGGTCGATTTTCCCGAACCATTTGGTCCTAAAAATCCAAATATCTTTCCCTTTGGTATATCAAAAGAAAGATTGTCTACTGCAGTAAAATTGCCAAACTTTTTTGTAAGGTTTTTAACCGATATTGCGTATTCCATAGCATCACCTTCAATCTAATAAAACATCCAAAAGCATACCTGGTTTTACGGAATCTAAATTGTCTAGTATTTTAACCTTAACGGCAAAAACAAGCTTTGTTCTATCTTCTTTAGTTACGATATTCATGGGCGTAAATTCAGCCTCAGGCGAGATATATACTATTTCTCCTTTAATATTTTTATCCTTCATAAAGTCGCTTTTTAAAATAACGTTTTGTCCAAGCTTAATATCGGGAAGAACCTTTTCAGGAACAAATATTTTTACATACATGTTGTTTTTGTCAAGTATTGTAACAATAGGGCTTCCAGTTTGGAGGAATTCTCCTTTGTTATAGTTTACAGTTTCAACTATTCCATCTATTGGAGATGTTAAAGTATATTTATCTATGTTTATTTTATAAAGCTCCAGATTTTTCTCTGCCTGCTCTGCACCAATGCTTGCGCTCTTTATCATATTATCCGTTGCACCGCTTGTTAAAAGCTTTAATTTTGCCTCCTGAGCTTTAAGATTAGCATTAAAAGATTCAACCTGCGATTGTGCAAAGTTAAGCTGTTCTTTGGCGTTTATATAATTTTTCTCGGCTAAATCCAATTGATTTTTTGCATTATCAAGTTCAAACTTTGATATTGAATTTTTATCGTATAATTCTTTATAATCCTCATATATTTTTCGTTTATAATCTAAGTTTATTTTAGCGATGTTTAAATTGTTTCTTGCTTGGTTTAAAAGAGCCTGTCCCTGTTCTACTTGGGATTTTGCCTGCTCAACTAAAGCCTTTTGAATATCTATTTCTTCCCTTCTGCTTCCTTCCTTTACTTTATCAAGTTCGTTCAAGGCACCTTCTTTTGATAGGTTTGCTATTTCAAATTTAATTTCACCTTCCTTAGAATAAAGGGATGCTAATTTGTCCCCTTCTTTAATTTCCTGTCCTTCTTGAACAAATATTTCCTTTATCCTTCCTGCAATTTCAAAAGATGCATTTACAGTTTCAGCCTCAACAATTCCATAATATGTGTTTTCATTTGATGTTTTGCTTAAAACTTTTTTATAACCAAAATAGGATAAAGTAACCAAAAGTAAAATTATTGGAATAATCCTTTTTTTCATATCATACCCCTCCATTTTTAATTCCATTTATCAAAACGTTAACTATATTTTCTATTTCCTTTTCTTCCTCATCTAAAGAGAAAAACTCAGGAAAAGCTGAAGATAAAACCACATATCCTAAAAGCATGCTCATTATTGTTCTTGTTATAAATCTCGTATCATAATCTTTAAAGTCTCCCTTTTCTTTATGGTAATTTACATACCCATCTAAAAGCTCTAGAACCTGTGGGGCCAATTTTTCTTTAATGGGAACTAAAAGTTCTTCATGATAAAGGGACTCTATAACCACCGTTTTAACAAGGGGCATATTCTTTTTAACAAGATGCAATCTATCAAGCAAGAGATTTTTTAAAACTTCATCAACTGGTTCATCTTTTCCTTTATTTAATATTTCCTCTGCTGATTTCATAGCAAAGGGTTTTATGAATTTTAACGTAAGGGGTAAAAGAAGACTAAGCAGAATATCCTTTTTTGTTTTGAAATATTTAAATATTGTCCCTTCCGCCACATTGGCTTCTTTTGCTATTTCGCTTGTCCTGCTTCCTTCAAATCCCTTCTCAGAAAAAACCTTAATTGCAGCCTCAAGTATTTTTAATTTTTTTTCAGGAATTTCATCATCAAATTCCCTAATATTATTATCAGTCAAATTATCACCTCCAGAAGTGAGTATTCACTCGCTTAATATATTAATACTCTTATATCATAAAATCAATATTGGAAAAAGGTATAATATAATATATAATCATTATGGATTATATTACAAGGGGGATTAAAATTGATAAACCAGTTTATAAACAAAGCAAAGGAAGATATAGTTCTTTTGATATCCTTTATACTTGCCATAATAACCTCATTTATTAGCCTTCCTAAAATAGAATACATAGATTTTAAGGTTTTGATTTCTCTTTTTAACTTAATGATAGTTGTGGAGGCCTTTGAAAAGCTAAAACTTTTAGAAATGATATCTATAAAAATTTTAGATAGGTTTAACAACGAAAGAATTGTATCTTTAATGCTGATACTTATAACATTTTTCTTTTCCATGTTGGTAACAAACGATGTTGCCCTTATAACCTTTGTGCCATTGACGCTGATCATCGCAAGAAAATCCAGCATAAATCCGCTTGAAGTGATAATTTTTCAAACACTTGCCGCCAATATAGGAAGCAGCTTAACACCAATGGGAAATCCGCAAAATCTTTTTCTGTATTCAAAATATAATATTAATCTTTATGAATTTATAAAAATTATGCTTCCCTTTGTCCTTTTAGGGCTTGTGTCTTTAATTTTAATTAACTTTATAATCCCAAACAAAAAAATTGATTTTCATATTGAAGATGTCGAAATAAAGGATAAAAAAAGAACCTTTATATTTATACTACTTTTTATTTTAATACTTCTTTCGATTTTCAACTACTTAGACTACAAAATCGCCTTTGCTATAACTATATTTATTACTTTAGTATTAGATAAAACCCTTTTTAAAGAAGTAGATTATGCCCTTCTTCTAACCTTTGTTTTCTTCTTTATATTCATAGGCAATCTTTCGCATTTTGAAATTATAAAAAATATAATAGGTAAAGTTTTAAACAGACCAAAATCCACCTATATATCCTCAATAGTTCTTAGTCAATTTATAAGCAATGTGCCCTGTGCCATTTTCTTATCTGGATTTACAAACAATTATAAGGAACTACTTCTTGGAGTTGACATAGGAGGTATGGGAACATTAATCGCCTCTCTTGCCAGCGTAATTTCATATAAATTTTATGCTGAAAGTTATAAAGCACAAAAGAAAATATACATTATAAGATTCTCATTATACAATTTTTCATTACTGATAATATTTGGAATTATTTTTTGGTTAATAATTTAAAGGGAGCTAAGCTCCCTTTATAAGCTTAACATTATTTGATCAAACTTTTTTAAAAGATCAATAAATTCTTTAACGTAACTTTCTTTTATATTAACATATATCCCTCTCGATTCTTCCTCATCATATATGTGTGATGTTTTATTTCTATCTGTCAACATACTAATCCATTTATCTCCATTATCAACAAGTCCTATTTTAAAGGCCTCTCTTATAACACTCCTTGGGCTGTTAGCCTCAATTCCTTCATATTCTAAAAATTCCTTCATCAATTTCCAGCTCAATTCAAATGTAAACTCAAATCTTTGTATAATTCCATCGATTATAATATCATTTACTTCTTCAAAGTTCAAAGCCTCAGTAAGTCTATTAAGAGCATACTTGAAATTTTCATATCTCCATTCATTCACATTTTCACCTCAAGTAGTTTCTTATAATTGCAATTATAGCAAGATGGAGGGGATAGAATAGGTAGAATAAATATTTAAGCCCTCTTCCCTTTTCTCCATTATATTGTTTCAAAAATACTAATGAGCCCATCCATAAGAATTGATAAAATCCTGCATGGGTAATCATTTCTTTAAACCCTAATGAAGCTAAATTAACATCTATCATAACTTGAAAAGCTATTGTTAATATAAAAAACCATTTAACAATCTCTTTAAAGTTATCCCTATATTTATGGAAAATAAAAATAAGCATAACCCCAAAAAAGCCATAATCGGTATTTGCATATTGGGCAAGGATAGCTATCAAATATACTAACCTCAAATCATTCCTTTTATCATAAATATAAATTGCATATAGTCCTAATGCAAGGGTAAAGAAAATATTAAGATATGTTTTACTCCCCGTTGCCATTGAAAAGGGAAGTTGTGATATTAAAGCAAAAGCAAACAACCTGCCAAAATACGATGTCAAATCGCTGGTTTTCCTATATCCTTCAGCAATAAAATAGGCAAATATGGGAAAAGCAAGTCTTCCTATAAGTCTAAAAACTAAAATCTTAGGAAACAAAAAAGCACCAATATGGTCAATGAGCATAAAAATTATGGCTAAAATCTTTAAAAAGGTAGCATTCATAAAGGATCCCCCTCAAATTAATTTTTAATTCTCAATTTATCCCCAAAGGCAAAAACCGTTCCTAAAATTATAAACATTATCCCCAATAATACATTAATTGATATTTTTTCACCTATCATAAGAACAGAAAGAATTGGGGCAAGAGCTGGTTTTATGAAAAATACAAAGGATGATATCGCAGCACTAGTTTTTTGAATGGCATAAAGGTAGAATATGTATCCTAATCCTGTTATAAATATCCCCATGTAAAGTAAAACTAAGATGTTTTTTGAATTTATGCCTTGAAGTATTGGAACTTTAAACATAAGAAGTAAAATAAGTAAAACTATATCCCCTAGTATAAAGCTAAAAAAATTGAATATATATCCACCGTATATGGATATTCTTTTCTTACTAAGGACGCTGTATAAAGAAAAGGTTACTGCTGCTAAAAGTGCAATAAGCATTCCTTTAATATCATAGCTAATTTTAAGGGGATTAAATATAAATAAAACCCCAATAAAGCTTATTATTATAGCACCTATTGTTCTTTTGTTTATCCTTTCTCCCAATATGAAATATGAAAAAATAACCATAAAAATAGGGTTTGTGCTCATCATAACGGCTGCAGTTGACGCCTTAGTAAAATAAACTGAAAGCTGCAAAAGAGCCATTGATATAGGAATACAAAGGGATCCCTCAAGCAATAGAAACAAAAAATCGTCTTTTTTTAAAACCAATTGCCTACTTTTAATATCCCTTATGGCAAAAGGAAAAAGTAATAAAGCACCTATCAAAAACCTTATAAAGGTTACTTGAAAGGCATTAAGCTGTCCAGAAATTAATTTTCCTGAAACCTCAATACTACTAAAAACAAAGGCCGAAAATAAAATGCTTAAAATCACTTTTTTCACGATTCATCCCCCACCCGTCATAAAACTCTAATAAAATTATAACTTAACAACTAAATATTATCTACATAATAAAATTAGACGAATTTTAGACGCTCTTGATGTAATATTATAATAATAAAGTTAATAAATGGGAGGGGTATTATGCAAAGCAACATTAATCTAAAAACAGAAAACAGAACCATGTCCCTATTAAAATTTCTAATCTTCAGCTTTATTGGTATCTTCATGTTTTTTGTTAGTATTACAATTAACAAAAGCACAACCATACCTCTTGACCACATCGTAACTTACATCAGAAACAATTTACCAGCTCTTGCCTCTTTCTATGCTTTAATTGTTCTTTTTTTAGGGGCAGTAATGCCATTTTATCGTAAGACATGGAACAAAGATAAGCTAACGTTAACTTTTTCAATTTTAAAAGTTTTAGGTTTTATTGTAGGTCTGCTCATTTATTTTAAAGTTGGACCAAAATGGTTATTTGAAGCTGACATGGGACCATTCTTATACAACAAACTTGTAATACCAGTTGGTATTATTGTTCCAATCGGATCTGTTTTCTTGGCTTTCCTTGTTGGATATGGTCTTTTAGAATTTGTAGGAGTTATAATGAGACCAATTATGCGCCCTATATGGAAAACACCAGGAAGGTCAGCAGTAGATGCTGTTGCTTCTTTTGTTGGTAGTTATTCTATAGCACTTCTTATAACAAACAAAGTATTTAAAGAAGGAAAATACACTATAAAAGAAGCAGCAATTATTGCTACTGGATTTTCAACAGTATCAACAACTTTTATGATTATTGTCGCAAAAACATTAGGACTTATGGAACATTGGAATAAATTCTTCTGGATTACGTTTATTGTTACTTTCATAGTTACAGCAATAACTGCAAGGCTTTATCCGCTTAAGAATAAGGATGATAGCTATATAAATGGGAAAGGAGATCCTGAGCCAGATTATAAGAATAATTTATTAAAAAATGCTTTTGACGAAGCTATAAAAGCTGCATCAAATGCACCTGGAATTTTTGAAAATATTTATATCAATTTAAGAGATGGTTTTAGAATGACTTTAAATATTTTACCTACTATAATGTCAATAGGCCTTATTGGTCTTGTTCTTGCTAAATATACACCTGTTTTTGATATAGTAGGTTATATTTTCTATCCATTTACATTACTACTTAGAATTCCAGAGCCTATGCTTGCAGCAAAGGCCTGCAGCGTCGAAATTGCAGAAATGTTCTTACCAGCTTTGTTAGCTGCTAATGCACCACTAATAACAAAATTCATAATTGGCGTTGTTTCAATATCAGCAATTTTATTCTTCTCGGCTTCAATACCATGCATTTTATCAACCGAAATACCAATTACAATACCTGAAATACTCGTGATTTGGTTTGAAAGAACTATTTTAACCTTAATAATAGTCACTCCAATTGCATTTATTTTCTTCTAGAAATATAAAAGCACTTTATAGGATGCTAATAAACATCTTATAAAGTGCTTTTTTAATCTATGCAGTTTCCTCCTCATCTTCCAAATCAATTTCAATTAACTTTTGACTTTCTTCAATTGGTAACTCCTCCACCTTCTTTAATTTTCTTTCTATTGTCCTTGTCTTTTTGGTTGCGTTTTCTATGCTATTACTTGCCTCTTGAAGCTTCTTTTGGGTCTTTTCAAGTATTTCTGCAAACTTACCAAACTCAGTTTTTATCGCCCCTAATATTTGCCAAACTTCGCTGGACCTTTTTTCTATTGCAAGGGTTCTAAAGCCCATTTGGAGGCTATTTAAAAGGGCAGTTATAGTAGTTGGTCCTGTTATTATAACCTTATATTCCCTTTGAAGTGTTTCTATAAGCCCCGTATTTCTTACAACCTCCGCAAATAAGCTTTCGGTTGGAAGAAACATAATAGCAAAATCCGTTGTGTTAGGTGGATCTATGTATTTTTCGAATATAGACTTTGCCTCACCCTTTATCCTTGTCTCAAGCTGTTTTCTTGCAGCATCAACGGCTTCCTTATCCCCTAAATCCTGAGCATCTAAAAGCCTTTGATAATCCTCCTGCGGAAATTTTGCATCTATTGGAAGATAAATATACTTTTTAGTATCATCCTTTGAAGGAAGCTTAATTGCAAATTCAACTACATCCCTGCTTCCCTTTTTAGTTGCAACATTAACATCATACTGATCCCTTGTAAAAATCTCCTCAATTATATTGGCAAGCTGTATTTCACCCCATATACCCCTTGTTTTAACATTTGTAAGGGCTCTTTTTAAATCGTTTATACCGCTGTTTAAGCTCTGCATCTCTCCAAGCTGCTTGTAAAGGGCCTCCAACCTTTCGCTTATGTTTTTAAAGGATTCCCCAAGCCTTCTTTCCAATGTATTGTGAAGTTTTTCATCGACCGTCGCCCTCATTTCTTCTAGCTTTTTGTTATTATCCTCTTGTATTTGTTGAAGCTTATTCTCAACCGATTGTCTTATCCTTTCAAGACCCTCTGAATTTGTCTTTAAAAGCTCTAAAAGCTGCTTAAGAACTAAATCCAATTGGTCCTTTTGAAGGTTTGAAATGCTATTTATCTGCTGATTTATTGTATCCGACATATTTTTTATGTTTTGAGACATCTCCTGCCTGTTTTGGAAGGATAATTTATTATTTTCCTCCCTATTCTTACTCATCTCATCCCTAAACGTTCCTTCTAATTTGTTTTGAAGATTATCAAACATTATTTTAAACTGGTTAAGATCTATATTTGTGCTACCCTTTTTAAAAAAAGCAATAATTTGAATTAGCAAAATTAAAGATAATAAAACTACCATTAAAGTTTGCACAAAACCACCCCCAATTAAAAATTCTACATATTTGTAACAAATCCTTCTTTTATACAAAAAATTCCGCCTAAATCGGCGGAAATTATTTTATTGAATATTCTTCTATTAATGTATTTATCTTCTCAACGTGCTCTTCTAAAATCATTGTTAAATTATTTAGTTTTAATATTATAGAATTTAATTTTGAAATTTCTGTATCGATAGCTTTTATTCTCTTATCTAAAGCCATTGCTGTAAATTGTTTATTTGAAGTATAATTCGTTATATAATTTAAATCAATTTCCTCAACATACTTTAAAATCTCATCTAAATCTTTTTTTAAATTTTCATTCTCGCTATAGATAATATTTCTTATCTTATTGTGTTCCTCTGCTATCTTCCTACTTGCTTCAAATATATCATATTCTGCCAAAAGAATCCCTTCTTTAAATCCTTTAACTATTTCTTCCCTTGAAATAATATCATCTTTATCAAAATCGATGTTATCGTCTATAATGAATTCCCTTTTTAATGCTTCCTTTAAATCATCTTTTGTAATAATCCCATCATCGTTCATATCTAATACCCTTTCAATAACATCTATTATCTCATCTTCAGAAAGCTTTTTTAAGCTTTCCTCATCAACTTCAAAAGTCTCTGCATAAATATCAAGTAAAGGAGTAAATTCTTCTGCTTTCTCCTCTAATATAGTGACCGTTTCATTTACCTTTTCAATTAAAGATTTAATATCATTTGTTTTAATTTTATAAGTATTAATTTTATTCTTCAACTCAGTCTCTTGCCTTTTTAAAAGAACACTTGAAGTGGAACTTTTTATATTTGTTGGCTTAACTATTGTTTTCTTTTGGGTTTGTTTGGTAGTCTTTGTAGTCTTAGTCGCAGCCAATACCCCATAGGAAGATGTAAAAGTTAAAATAGCTGCCATAAGAAAAATTAATAATTTTTTCAACTTCATAACATCACCCCAATTAATATTGTTTTGAAAATATTACCTAATACAAATTATATATTATTTAGTTAATTATTTCCATATAAAAAACTTCCGTCCATTCTAGACGGAAGTCACATCCCCATTGTCTTATCAAGCATATTAAACATAACATAAAGAACATACATAATTATCAAACCAGCAATTCCCCATAATATACCTAGAAGATAATTTGTTTTTTCCTTAGGCTTTAACGCGTCTGCGATTTCTTTTAAATGTATACCAATTTCATCTTTTATAATTTCTCTTAATTGCTTTTCTTCCAAAATTTCACCCCTATACATATATACGAAAGCGAAAAGAAATAAAATAACTATTTTTAGAAAAATTTATAATTCATAGCCTCTTCTAAATTCAAAACAGTCTCGCTAAAGCCCAATCTTTTAAAAAGCTGCGTTATATACGGAGGTTCTAGATGAGCTGTTCTTAAAATGTCTTCTTTTGAAAAAACTTCTTTAGTTGGGCCATCAAGAAGAACTTGTCCCTGGTTGAAGACTATCGTCCTTTCAAAGATTTCTGCAACAAAATCCATGTCGTGGGTTATGGTAATAACAAGCTTTCCTGCTTCCTTTAACTTTTTTATTATGTTTTTAATCTTTTCCCTTGATATAAAATCCTGTGCAATAGTCGGCTCATCTAAAATTATAATATCCGTATCCATCGCTAAAATTGATGCAATGCTAATTAACTTTCTTTCAGAAAGGGTAAGGTCGTATGGATTTTCATCAGCCTTTTGTAAAAGTCCGACAAGTTCAAGGGCCTTTTTAGCATTTTCAAAGGCTAAATTCTTATCTTGTCCAATATTCAATGGCCCAAACATAACCTCATCTAAAACCTTATTCTTAAAAATCTGATCATTTGGATTTTGAAAAACAAGGCCTATTATAGATGCTAATTTAGCAACTGTGGTTTCCTTTGTATTTAATCCCTTTATAAATATATCACCCTTCTTAGGCTTTAAAAGACCCTTTAAAAGCTTTACAAAGGTCGTCTTTCCTGCACCGTTTTGACCTATAATTGCAGTTGATCTGTCATCAAACTCTAGGTTTATCCCCTTTAAAACATCTTCTCCTTCTTTATAGTAAAAATATAAATCCTTAACTACTATGTTCACGTTTCTTCACCACCAAATTAACAGCTTCATCTAAAGTAACAGGATATAATCCCCTTTCATCCTTTAAGCCTATCTTTTTGCAATACCTTGTAAAAACAGGATCTACAACTCCATAATCCTTCAAATCATCCCTCGAAAAGATCTTTGATGGAGTGTCAAAATCTATTAGTCTTCCATCGTGAAGAAGCATTATTCTATCGGCATATTCAGAAAGCTTCTCAACCTTATGTTCAACCATAATTATGGTTATCCCCTTCTTTTTAAGGTCGGAAACTGCCTTAAAAACTTCATTTGACCCTTGAGGATCAAGCTGAGATGTTGGTTCATCTAAAACAATTATCTTAGGCTGCATTGCAATTATGCTTGCAATAGCTAGCCTTTGCATCTGCCCTCCTGATAAATCAAAGGGATTTTTATCCTTGTGCCTATAAAGATCCAAAAGCATAAGAGCATCATCAATTCTTCTTTTCATCTCTTCCCTTTCAAGGCCCATATTTTCAAGCCCAAAGGCAACTTCTTCATATACAGTAAGTTTAGAGCCTGTTATTTGAGTAAATGGATTTTGAAAAACCATACCTATCTTTAAGGATATTTCACTTAAGTTAGATTTTGCAACTTCGACATCATCTATAATTACCCTTCCGCCATAGGCTCCTTTAAAAAATAAAGGGACGATACCTGTGAGAGCCTGGCAAAGGGTTGATTTCCCAGCTCCATTAGCCCCTATGATTCCTATAAATTCCCCCTCGTTTATCTCAAAGGATATATCATTTAAAGCTAGCTTTTGGGATAAAGGATATCTATACTTTAAACCTTCAACAACTATTTTAGCCATACTAACCTCCAAACTATAGTAAAAATGATTAAAGCAATAATTAGATATCTTATAAATTTATCCATAGAAGTTTCATTATGTTCATTTAAAAAGGTCTTCTTGATATTTGAATTAAATCCCCTCATTTCAAGGGCCATAGCCCTTTCCCTTGTTGAAATTAAAGAATTCATAACGGCAGGACCAATGAGTGGAATAAAGGCCTTTAGTCTTTTTATTAATTTTCCTTCCGTCTCAAGTCCCCTAGACCTTTGTGCGTCTAAAATGGTATCCATTGTCGATAACATTTGAGGAATTATCTGAAGGACGGAAGCTAAAACATAACCAAGCTTAGGAGATAATCCTCTTCTTACAAGGTTTTCAATTAAATCGGATGGTTTTGTAGTAAGAATAAGAAGAGAAAAGGCACATAATATGTTTAAGACTCTAAGAATTAATAAAAAAGAATAAATGATTCCTTCTTTATAAAAAACAAATTGACCTATATTAAATAAAGGAATTTTATTATTAGGATTAAAAAGTCCCTGGATTATAACTATTGTTACCAAAACAATCAAACTAAAGCTTATTATAGGAAATACATTTTTTATAACCTTCCCTATTGCAAGAAACAAGAAGGAAAATACTAAAGTTAATGTTAAAATCTTAAAATCAGAAATTAGCATTGTAATTAAAATTGATGCTAATATATATAGTATTTTGTTTAATGGATCGATTTTATGGATTATAGTATCTTTATCTTTATATAAGCTCATCATCCTCATTTTAGCACCTTCCTAACATAAATTAGAGAATATATTTGCCTTGGCAAATATATTCTCTAAAAATTAAAGCCTTTCAATTTCATCATCGCTGCTGTAAAGGTTTATAAGGCTCTTTGGAAGCCCTTTATATATTAAAAAGCTTATTACTAAAGATGCCACCTTATCTGGAAGGTCAACAACAAACTCATCTAAGAAGGAGGCAAGCCACATTGGAAATTTTTTAGCCATAAGGGATGCAAATAGGGCATCTCCCCAAATATTACCTGTTTGTCCTCCCCAGAAGGCTATGTTTATTGGTGTTGAAACGATGGCTGCAACAAGAGCAACTATTATTCCCGATAAAATTGCAAGATAAATATTTTTTATAAGTCCCCTATACATCAATATACCTACAGTTATACCTATTGCTATACTTGTTATTGCATAAACAAAGGAAATAGGATCCATTGTAAGTCCATAGATTATGTTGTTGATTGCACCGCTTAAGGCACCGATTATTGGCCCTGCCAGCATGCTTGCAAGCATCGTTCCAATTGAATCTAGCCACAAAGGCAGCTTAAGAAGCCCTGCAAAAAGCTTTCCTATGTAGTTAATACCAACTGCTGCAGGAATTAAAACCAATGATGCCGTTGAAAACTTAAAGGACCAAAGCTTTTTACTCATAAAAAATCCCCCTTTCGTGATTTTATTATACTACAAAGGCTCTAATTTTGTCTTTAAAATTGTATCGACAATTTTTATTACTGTCTTAAATCACGAAGGGGGTAGTATATATTAAAACATTTTCTTTAAATAATCGATTAATCTTTCAAAGATGTTCTTGTTTTCTTTTATAACCTTTGTTTGTGAAACTTCTTCAACTTCATCATATTTTATTTCTTCGGTTCTCATTATAAACTTCACGCTTCCCTCCATGTCCCTTGAAAGGCCTGAGAAGGTGCCATAGTTTTTAGAAAGCCTTACAACTTCATCCTTCCTTTTTAATATTTCATTTATATCACCAAACTTGATGCTAACTTCTGAATCCATCTTGTATATTCCTTCTTCTTTGTATTTAGTAAAGTTTTTATCGAATTCTTCTAATCCATCAGAAAGTTTCTTAGCACCTTCAGCTAATTTTATACTTCCTTCTTTAGCCGAATCTATACCTTTTGAAAATTCATCATAACCACTATATAACTTATTAGAGCCTTTACTTAATTCATCTAGACCACCTTTAAGGTTGTTAGAACCTTCATAAAGGGCAGCTACAGATGGAACTATTTGCTTTAGGCCTCCAGCTAAATTTTCTGAACCCTTTTGTAACTTTTCAGCCCCATCCTTTAGTCCTAAACTTCCCTTTTGCATCTCAATTGCATAACCCTTTAATGTATCTCCAGCTGATGAAAGGGCCTTCGCACCATATAATGCCTTCTTTTGTCCTTCATTTAAGGCTTGGAGGGAATTATTTAAGTTTTCTGTCCCTGTTTTTATTTCATAAACTCCCTTTTGAAGCTCATCAAGGGCTAAAACATAATCTTGTCCCGACTTTAACATAGCTTGAAGATAATTTCTTTGTTCCTCTAATCCAGCATTTAACTTATCAGCTATACCTTCTGCACCTGGGATATTTGATAATAAGGAAACTAACCCTTTTAAGGAGTCTATCCCTTTTATTAAAAGTTCATAATAGGAATTTTCTTTTTCTTTAGCTTCCTTTAAATTTTTTATAACCTCTAAGCTTTTGCCTAAACCTTCAACTATCCTATTTCCCCCATTTTTTATCTCCTCTGTTGCCTTGACTATATCCTCAAGCCCATTTTCTAATGCCTTTGTATTTTCCGAAAGCATCGATGCTCCCTCTGAAAACTTTACAGCACCATCTGCAAACTTTTTAGCATTATCGGCATAAGATACTGTTCCGTCTGCAAAACCATTTAAGTTACCTTCTATATTTCCTAACCCATCCTTTAATTTGCTCAAACCTTCATTTAATTTTAATGAACCATCGTAGGCACCTTTAGCACCAATTGCTATACTTTGAATTCCGTCATTAACATCCTTTGAAGCTGAAGAAAGCTTATCAAGACCATCTGTTAACTTATTCATATTATTATAAAGCTCTTTAGAACCTTCTGAGAGCCTTTTTGAACCATCGTTTAGCTTTTCTGTTGCTTCCTTTATCTTTTTAATTCCGTCTATAAGCTCATTAATATCGTTTGCTCCCTCTATTTTATCGATATTTACCATCTTAGGCGTTGCTGTAATCATTATTGGAGATAATTTAAACTTTTTTGCATCTGCTTCAATAATTAATTTATCGTCAATATCTAATAAATTACTCTTTAAGTTTAAGCTCTCTTTAAGTCCTGGAAAGCTTATAAAGGTTACTACTTGGTTATTACCATCTGAAAAGACCTCCCCTGAAGATACCTTTACATTTTTAAAATTATCAAGGGGTAGATTAACAACTGCAACTACTGTAAAGGGCGTAAATACTTTTTTATAATCTCCATCTATTTTAACTTCATGCTCATCGTTGTTTTTAAAATTTAATTCTATTTTTACTCTACCACTTTTTCCTGCAAGATCTTTAGGCTCTACTTTTTTCCCATCTAGATAATAGTCTATATTAACTTCTATTGGCAACTTCTTATTAGTAGTTCCTTGGTAGAATAGGTCATTATTTTGTAAAGTCCAAATTAAAGTTTCACCTTCCTTTTTAGGCACTTCATCTCCTTTAACGTTGACAATATTATTTAATATTGACCTATCCTTTATTTCAACATTTATATCATCCGAATGAATCCAGTCACTAACTATTACATCCTTTGTTTCTCCCTTTGAAGACAAAACAACATAAACCGATTCATCTTTTTTAACTGCTGCATAACCTATATTAGTAAATACAACCATTAAAGCTAATATAGATGCTAATAATTTTTTAAAATTCTTCATCGTCATTCACTCTCCTTTGCGAGCTTAAGTTTTAATGATGGTTTTTTATCCCAGTTTTTGCTGGTAGCTGAGATAATTCCTTCACTAATAATTAAAATAGAAGGAAGGATAAATATTATTACAACCATACTAATTAGAGCTCCTCTTGCAAGCATTTTACAAAGAGTTTGAATCATGTCCATCTTAGCAATTAATCCAACACCAATAGTAGCAGAGAAAAATGATAGAGCACTTGTAAGGATTGATCTACCCGAAGATTGAACTGCAATCCTCATGGCATCAAACTTATTAAGCCCTTCCCTAATTTCCTCTCTAAATCTTGTTGATAAAAGTATCGCATAGTCCACCGTAGCTCCAAGTTGAATACAGCCGATTACTATTGATGCTACAAATGGTATCGTCTGTCCCATAAAGAATGGGATTGCCATATTTATGAATATTGCCAGCTCTATGCAAAGAACCAATATTATTGGAAGGGATAATGAAGTAAATACAAACATAATTATTCCAAATATTGCAATTATAGAAACCCAACTTGCCTTTTTAAAATCTTTGTCAGCCAGCTCTATAAGGTCCTTTGTTAGGGGGCCTTCACCTGCAACTAAACCTGTTTTATCATAGCTTTTTACTATTGAATTTATTCTATCTATTTGCATGTTTTCTTCATTAGATGCCGCCTTATACTTTGAAGTTACTATAATAAGCTTATACCCATTCTTTGAAGCAAAGCTTCTTATATCCTCCGGTAAAAATTTTTCAGGAATTCTATTCCCTACAAACTTATCATAGGCTATTACCTTTTCAACCCCATCGACCCTTTCAATTTCCTTTACCATGTTCCTAACCTTATATGCAGGAATTTTATCTTTAATAAGGATCATATGGGTTGTTGTCATATTGTATTCATTTTTTAATTTATTAGTTGCAACCACTGATTTTAAATCCTTCGGTAAAGATTCATCTAAGTTATAATAAACATTTGTGCTGGCCTGACCTATAAAGGCTGGGATAAATACTAATATAGCTAATATTGCAAAAACTTTATAATATCTCGTTACTAAACTAGCAGTCCTATTAAATTCAGGGAGTAATACCTTGTGTTGATATTTATGAATCTGCTTATCAAAGGTCAATATCATAGCAGGAAGAACAGTAACCGTCGTTAAAACCCCTATAAATACACCCTTTGCCATAACTATTCCCATATCTTTACCTATTCCAAGGCTCATAACAGTTAAAGCTAAAAAACCTGCAATAGTTGTTAAGGAACTTCCTGTTATAGCCGCGAAAGTAGAAGCAATCGCTTCAGCCATAGCCTCTGATTTATCTTCAAATTCTCTTTTTTCCTCTTCATATCTATGAAGTAAGAATATTGAATAATCCATAGTAACTCCAAGCTGTAAAACTGCCGCTAATGCCTTTGTAATATAGGATATTTGACCTAGGAAAATGTTTGTTCCAAGGTTATAAATAACAGCAAAACCTATGCTTAAAATAAATATTATTGGTATTATATAAGATTCCATTGCAAGGGCCAAAACTAAAAGGGTAAGAATAACTGCCAGAAGAACATAAATTGGAGTTTCTTTATCTGCAAGATCTTTAGTATCTTTGATTATCGCTGCTACGCCTGCAAGAAAGCAATCCTTGTCTGCTATCGACCTTATACTTTCTATTGCCTTCATGGTAGTTAAGCTTGATGCTGGCTCGTTAAATTGGATAAAAAGCAAAGTTGAATTTCCCCTATAAAAAACCTCCTTAATCTCTTCAGGCAAAAATTCTTTAGGAACTGTTGAATCCAAAATATCGCTTATCCATATAACCCTTTCCACACCCTTAACCTTTTCAATCTTGTCCTTTAATTTTAAAACATCCTTCGTCTGCATATTTTCAACTATAAGCATAGCTGTTGCTGCATTGTTAAAATTTTTCTCAAGTATTTCCTGTCCCTTCATGGTATCTAAATTTTTAGGAAGATAGGTTAAAATATCATAATTTACCTTCGTGTTTACAAAACCAATAAAAGAAGGAATTAAAAGAAATACTGCAATGATCAATGTAGGAATACGATGTTTTGCAATCCAGCGTCCTAATCTTTTCAAGTCCACCATCTCCTTTATTTTGTTAATATTTTACGGACAACATTAAAAAGGTATGGTTTCATATCATCTATATCTTCAGGTTCATTTAAAATTAAGCAACTATAGGTAACGGAACTTACAAGCTCCATAATCATAAAAATATTTCTTTCAATCTCATCCTCAGTAAAGCCTTTATTTTTAAAGTTTTCTATTATTATGTTTTTTAAATTATTCATCTCTTCATATTCCTCAGGTCTTGCCAATGCCTTTCTAAAAAGTCCCCAGGATAGATTTTTGTAAATAAGCTTTAATAACCTTTTGTTATTCTTAAAGTATTCGATGATGTAATCTATAAAGTTTATCATATTCTCTATAAAATCATCCTCTTGTTTTTCCTTTGTTTTCTCCAATGCTTCCCTAATTACCATGCAGCTTTTTGAAAGAATGAGCCTGTCTAAAATGTCGTATTTATCTTTAAAGTAAAGATAAAATGTTCCCTTTGCCACACCAGCATCCTTTACTATGTCATCTATTGCTGTTTCGTTAAAGCCTTTGTTTAAGAAAAGGTTAAAGGCTGATTCGAAAAGTTTTATTTGCTTTAGTTTTTTCTTGCTTGAAATATCCTTTGTATCAACCATACAATATCCTCCAATTGTTTTTTATTTATATTTTTCCCAAAATAAATTGACTATTAGTCATTTGTTCGACAATATTAATATACTCCTAAAATGACTAATAGTCAATTTTGTTTTATTAAATTTTTATGAACTAATTGTTAACTTATGGTATAATTAAATAAAAAGGGAAGGTGATGTTATGTGCTACTTTATGTTTGCAAGGACAAAAAATAGATTGCCGGAGGATGTTTTAAGGCAAAATGAAGTGGACAATTTATATGTAACGGATATAACAGGGGAAGTTGAAATAGACGATGGTTTTTTATATCACATAAGCAACGGACATTGTGCCTGCGATATAGTTATTAGCTCCTTTAGCAGAATAGACAACGTAAAAAACGTCCTACAAAACATAGAAAAAGATTTTAAATTTATAGTTGTAAACAGCGATGAAGAGGATGTTGAGGTCCTTCTTGGAAACAAACAGGATTTTGATGAATTTTTAAATAGCTTTCCCAAAAAAGAAATAATCCTTGATGAACTATTAGAAATTTATCCTAACTTTTTAGAGTTTGATACCCTTTATATTGTAAAACAAAAATAGGGCAACCTGCCCTATTTTATTATTTTAGCCCCTTCATAATCTATATTTACTTCCTTAACTATCCAGCTTCCTTCAAAATTATATATATCCTTTTCTATTTTTGCTTTAAAATCCGTATTCTCCTTATCAACTATAGCCATAAGAGTAGATCCAGAACCGCTTATAAAAACTGCAAGGCTGCCTAAATCTAAACATTTCTCTTTTATAGTATCAAAACCCCTTATAAGCTCCTTTCTATAATCCTCATGTATTTTGTCTCTACAGGCTATTTTTATATTATCATTTCCCTCAATAAAGGAAGTTATAAGAAGGGAAACCCTACCTATGTTAAAAACTGCATCCTTATAATCTATAACCTTTGGCAAAACCTTTCTTGCCTTTTCCGTTGAAACTGTAAATTGAGGAATTAAGGCATAAAATTTAAATCTATCTGCAACCTTGATTTTATTATAATAAACCCTATCCTTTTCATAAATTGCTGCCGTCATACCTCCAACCAAAGCAGGAGTTACATTGTCAGGATGTCCTTCTATTTGAGTTGCAATATTTAGGATTTCCTCCTTTGAATAAACACGTCCCACAAGTTCACTCGCCGCCAAAAGGCCTCCAATTATACAAGCAGCACTGCTTCCAAGACCCCTTGATATAGGAATCTTACTATCCACTTTTATTTTAATTCCCCTCGGTGAATATGATGCACTTTCGAATATCCTTTTCATAGATTTATAAATTAAGTTATCCTCGCCTTTAAATTTATCGTCACATCCCTCTATAACTAGTCCTTTTTCTATTTCTTCGACTTCTATATAACAATAAAGATCCAATGCTATTCCTAAACAGTCAAACCCTGGCCCTATATTGGCAGTTGTAGCCGGAACCCTTACTTTAACCATATTAATCCCCCTTAAGTATATCCTTTATCACATCATAAATTTCCCCTTTATCAATAACCTTCTTATGCAAAACCCTTTTATTATTAAGCTCAACTATTTGCTTTGGGATAGATGTTTTTGTAAGCTTTGACAATTCATCAGCTAGCATAAATTCATCACCATAAGGCTCTTTTAAAGTAATGGCTTTATAAACAGATGCTACGAATTTATATGGACTTGCAGTTGAAGCTATAATTGTCTTTGTATCGTCATCGGTATCCTTTAGATACTTTTTATAAACGTTTAATGCAACAGCAGTATGAGGATCAATAAGATATCTAAGATTTAAAAAGGCCCACCTTATTTCAGAACATGTCTCCTCATCGTCTGCAAAATTAGCATAAAAATTCTTTAAAGAATCCATATATTTTTCTGAAAGTTTAAAGCATCCAAATTCTTTTAAATCCCTCATTAGGGCTCTAATTATATCCTCATCCTCACCACAGGCATCATATAAAAATCTTTCTAGATTGCTGGATACTAAAATGTCCATAGAAGGAGATATTGTTGTATAAAAATTTCTTCTAATGTCATATACTCCACTCCTTAAAAAATCATAAAGAACATTATTTGTATTTGATGCACATATTAGTTTATTAACCTTAAGTCCCATCTTTTTTGCATAATAGGCAGCAAGTATGTTGCCAAAGTTTCCTGTTGGAACAACTATATTTACATATTCCCCTTCAGATATTTCCCCCATTTTTAAAAGTTTTAAGTAGGCATAAAAATAATATACTATCTGTGGGAAAAGCCTTCCTATGTTTATTGAATTTGCAGAGGATAAAGCATAACCCCTTTTATCAATTTCTTCATTGAAGTGAACATCCGAAAAAATCTCCTTTACAGCCCTTTGGGCATCATCGAAATTGCCGTTTATTCCAAAAACAAATGTATTTTCTCCCTCTTGAGTTGTCATCTGCAATCTTTGAATGTTGCTAACCCCTTTAGAAGGATAAAAAACTATTATCTTCATTCCCTCTATATCCCTAAAGGCCTCAAGGGCAGCCTTTCCTGTATCCCCAGATGTTGCTGTTAGAATTACTATCTCCTTTTTAATATTTTCTTTTAATTTTGCTTCTTTTAAAAGGTATGGAAACAATGATAGAGCCATATCCTTAAAGGCAAGGGTTGGTCCATGGAATAGTTCGAGAAAATAAAACTTATCCTTCTTTACTAAAGGAGCTATTTCTTTTGTATCAAACTTATCATCATAGGCCTTGGTTATACAATTTAAAAGTGTGTTTTCATCAAAGTCATTAAAATAATTTTTAAGAATATAAAATGCAAGTTCGTTATAACTCTTATTCATAAGTTCTTTAAAATTCAATTCTACCTTTGGAAACTTAATAGGAATAAACAATCCTCCATCATCAGTTAATCCTTCAATTAAAGCTTTTGTAGACGTTAACCTTATGTTACCCCGCGTGCTTTTATACTCCATCATAACCCTCCATTTTTATAATTTTCTTAAAATTATAACACAAAAAATAAAAAGCCCAAATAGGCTTTTTATTTTTATAAACAACTTCAATAACTTGTAGTTCATCCACATATTTGTCAAATTTTTAAAATTATTAAGAACCGTCCCCATCAATAGAATAGTTGTAACTTTGAATTGATATCTAAGATCATATTAACATTATTCTCCTGCTTAATAACCTTCAATTTTTTTATACTTATCTTTTCTCCCATATTTAATTTTTTAATAGCTTCTTTTGTATCATTTAAAGCACTTTCATCTATTTTAATCCAATAATCTTTATTCGGCATCGTTCCATCACATATACAAAAACTTAAATTCTTATTAGATTTTTTCTTTACTATACCTTTAATATTTGCTCGAAATTCTTTTTCTTGATGTTCGAATATCTCCTTTATTGTAAAAAAACTCTGTTTATTCCTCTCAATGCGATATTTATATAGACCATCCTTTCTTAAAACTGTATAATTATATGCCACATGTTCTCTATTTTTAAACTTTTTAAGTCCTTTTGAAAGTAAAAATTGGATTAATTCAGGCTTTTTAACTTCCATTATATAAGTAGAAAAGCATGCACAATTTATTTTATCTCTATCTTCCCATATAGGAATGCAAGGTGAGAAAATATTATATATTCCTTCATTAACTAATTTGTTTCTGATTTTTTTAAAACTTATACATTCAAACTCGCTACCTGGTTCAATGATAATTAAGGATCCATCGTCGTTTAAATTATCCCTTAAATTTTTTAATAATTTAAAGGCATCAAAATCTTTTTCATGCTCAAAATGGTTTATGAAATTGCTCATGCTGATGATATCATATTTAAAATCTTTTTTTATTATAGAATCATCCTTTACATTTGCCACTAAACTATTAACTTGAACTTTTAAATTTTTAGGCAATAAAACCTTACTTATTAAATAATTAGCGTAATCTATGAATTTTTTTTGCGAATCAATTAAATGAAAACAAATAACAAATTCCTTATCTTTTAAATTCTCAGCAATTATTTTATAAAATTCAATAATCCCTAAAGGCAGAGTAGCAGGACCTGTTCCAATATCCAATACCTTTATTTTATTCTTCAATTCTCCAGCTATAAGCAAGTCAACAAGAGGCTGCCAAACTTTATACATATTATTAGGCAAATAATACCAAATATACGTTATATACTTATCAGAATAATCGGTTTTAGAAGGAACCTTATACAAATTATCTATAATATTAATAACCTTTTTAATAAATTTATCTTCTATTAACTCCAAGTCATTAAGATCATTGTATTTTCTTTTAAAGCCACCTTCTTCAAAAATCAAATCAACAATTGCATTTTGTATATAAAAAGAAACTTCCTTATCTTCATCCTTAATGTAAAATATTCTTCTAAGGTCATCCTTTTCAACATGTATTTTATCGTCTAATAATATCATCTATCCCCACCCCCTTTTATACCACTCTTTTTCTTATATTAAGAGATACAGCCAAATCTAATGTGTCTAAAATATATTTTTTTGATTCCTTGTCTTTGTATTTATCCCTATATTTTTCTAACAAATTTATAGCCTTGTCATATTGACCAATAGTTATATAAAGCCTAGCAAACCTTTCTTCTATAAAATCCCTTTGCATAGATTTATTTTCTTTCCAATTTAATTTCAATGATAATTCATAACATTTTTTGGATTTATTTATATATGAATTCAGCTTATCTATATCTTTACAATTTATGTCTATCAAATACCAATAAATCATAAAATACAAAAGCCCTAATCTATATAGCAAATCAATCGCTTCAATTTTCCAATTATCATATGTCTTCATTATATCTTCATGAGTAATTTTATCTATAACTTCATTTATATCTTGTTCATATTGATCCTTAAAACATTCTTCTAAATACTCTTTTGCATAAAATAGTCCTTGTTTAGGATCGATATGGTTTTTAGAAAACAAATTTGTGTTTAACAAATTACCTTGTAATCTCCTTTTAACATTACTCCAGAAAGATTTTAAAGCTTCTTGATAAAATTTGGATATATTGTATAACGAATTTATATATTCATATTTACATCTTTTCTTCTCATCTTCCGATAGTTCTCTCCATAAATTTATAACTTTTCTCAAATAGTCTATACCTTCCATTTGTCTTTTAAAGACTTCATCAGTATCTACCACAATTTTCCCATAGCATTCTAGCATAAGGTATCCTAATCTATACCACTCTTTAATTCTTGTATCATCAAGTTTTAATGCATCTTTAAAATATCTTTCGGCTTTATTAAAATAAGTAAGAAGATCCTCGGTTGATTCTAATTTAAACTTTCTATTATTAATAGCATCTTGTAAATAATGATAATTAATATAAGCTATGTTAGACAAATATCTCGCCTTATTCTCCTTATCAATTTCAATACACCTTTTAAATATAAATTCAGCTTCTTCCCTTAACTTTTGCTTTTCTTTAAGCATTTTTTCCTTCTTTTTTATATTATTTAAACACTCCTTATCAGCATCACTTAAGTATGATAATTTTGATATAGCAAACCCTATCATAGATAAAATTTCATGATTATTCCAATATTTGCTTCTATCTATATTTTCAATTGGCTTAAATTTGTTATATATTCCTTCCCAATTATTTTGAGCAAACATACTTCCTATATCATCTTCATCTTTTTTCAAATCATTTTTATTCATATTATTTAAAACAGCTAGCCAGCCATTATTATCAAGTAAAATAATATTAGGCATAAATTCTTCTTTTTTTATTTTACCTTCGCTTATTAAGTAATAATATAGTGATTTAGAAAATAAAGTAGAGTTAAAATATTCTTCATTTTTTAACACAATATTATATCTTATACTTATCCCGTTTGTAGAAATAGCGATATTGTTAACAATAATGGAATATACCTTGCTATCCATATTTTTACCATTGTAAAAGGCAAAAGCACGTTTAATATCTTTGGCTGCTAATTTTTGAATCCCTGGAAATTTCGATAACACAATCTCTGTATTTTTTTGATTTAAATAAAATTGGCCTGATTTTAAGTCATGAAATGGGGGAACTTTTAATATTAAATACATAAATCTTCACTTCCTCAAATAAAGTTTCAATTATATCATACTAAAAATAATATTCATATTTTTTTGCACTATTTACAAGAAGAATAAAAGTCGCCAAATGGCGACTTTTATTTGCCTGCAAGTCTTCTTGCCCATCCAAACACATATTTTAATTCCGTCAAGCTTAAATTTTGTAACCTTGGATTTGCTATTTGATAATCACTATATTTCCTTACCATAATATGATTTTCAATAAAATCCTTCAAACCTTGTTTTACCTGCTTTCCTCCACCTAAAATAGATATATTTTTGTCATCCTTCAAAAGACTTAGCAGCTTCAAAAATTTCTGTTTTCTTTCTGTTTCATCTTCTGAGCTGTTTTCTGCTATTTCTATTAAATTTAATATATTATCAAAAAAATTAGAATATTGCTTTCTTTGGGTGAAACTCACCATGGATTCTGCTTCCTTTAATAATTTTTTCTTATCCATCCAACCACCAACCTTAATAAGTTCTTATGTTACCATTCTGTGTCCAATCTGAAACTCTTTTAGCATTGTTATAACTTAATATAGTCTTCAGCCTATCTATGTTTTTTCTAATATTAGCATCGGATTCATTATAGTATTGATTGGCATATTTTTTATATTTGTCTTGTTCATCGGAGTCTCTGACCAAAAATTTAACACTCCCATAATATGCAGGTTTCCCGTATCCTATTTTAGGTTGAATATCGTCGTTAAGTCCTAAAGAATAGCAAAGTAGCTTTAATTGCCTTTGAGTTAAACCATTATAATAAACCTCTCCTTCAAATTCAGCGCCTTCCTTTGCAAATTCAAAAAATATTGTGCCTTTTTCGCATATTGATGAAATCCCATGATAATAAAATTTATATCCTTTATATTTTCCGTTTAACAAATATAACTTTTCTTCAATATGAGGTGCATATAAATTAGGCAATCCTATAATATCCATACTCCCTTTTGTCAATTTAAAATCACTAAATATTACTTTGCTTTTCCTGCCCATACTTCCAAACGTCTTGCATATTATACAATCCTTCAAACGATCATTTGTCTTACCATCTGGTAACTTATTATATCGAACCTGTTTACCCGGTTGATAGCAGCTATAGGATATTGCTTCTGCTATGCTTCTTACACATCCCTTTATACTGGTTCCCGGAATAGTAACCTCACCGTTTATCCTTAAAAATTTTTTGTAAATCTTCCCATTGTGTTCATCTATTTTACCCGAAGATATATGAACCGGGGTCAAAACCTTAATTTTTAATTTTATTATACCCTCTAAGTTTCCATCTTCGTTATACGGCTTATAATCCAAAAAGGGAACAAAACTATATGGCTTGCTCATTCAAATCGCCCTTTCTTAATTCATTATCATTTAACTGGATATTCCTTAAAAGTCCATCCAATTCATCTAAACTATTTATTTCTCTTTCTATATAAAATCCTTTATCCGCATAATTATTGTTTGATAATCCTTTATTATAATACCTTAATTTAATGCTAAATTCCTTAACTTCCATACGTCCAAATCCCTTCGAAGTTAATCCTCCAAAAGTTACAAAGCCATTATTAATATCCTTAAACACCTCAACAAGTGTTTTTATATGCCACTTAAAAAAGTTTTGTAGCCTTATTTCCCCTTTAAACTCCGCATCCTCAACATATTCCATGTTAAATAAAGCTCCTTGTTTTGCAGCGCCAGATATCCTTTCTATAGCAACCGAAGTCCTTGAACCTATAAAGTATTTTCCAACAGGATAAGCATCCGAAAATAACACCCTGCTTTTCAAAGCCGTAGAACCAAACATTTTGCAGGCAGGACAGCTTAATTTATACCTTTCGGTTCCATTCTTATTTCTCATGTCATTTTGATTTGAACAAGGTCTTAAAAATAAGTTACAGCTATTAGGCAGTAATTTTTCTGCCCTCGACCTAAAAACTCCCTTAATACTAGTTCCAGGCATAAATGGGATTACTTGACCATCTTTGTGAACAGTTATGAAAGTATTATCCTCTTTAGTAGGATCTAATCCTTCCTCCTTGCCTGACCTTATAAAAAGAGGACTTTTAGTCTTTAAAGTATAAGTTATAATCGCTTCATTATATATCTTTTTAAACATTTTGCCACCTCATTTCATCAGAAGGTCCGTTTAAAAGATATTTCTTTAAATTTTTATCCGTTATTTTATAAATCTTATAATCCTTAAGCTGAACATCCCCAAGTCCTGCTGAAGTTTTTCCACCTATTTTAATCTCGCCCTTTGCCAAAAGGTTTATAATTAACTTTAAAATATCCTCATACGCTTCTTCTAAATTGTCTATCGTCATATAAAAGTTAAATTTTGAACCGGGTGATACATATTCAAAATCATATTTTTTCCCATCCGCTGCTGTTAAGGTATCCCTATCAATTGCAACGCCATCCCTTTTACCTGTATAAATCTTCTCAATTGGGACCGCATCGCTTATATGAATTTTAGATGCAAAATACTTAGAACCAAATATTTTACATACTGTGCACATATTATCATAGATTTTTTCTGCAAAATCCTTTTCATTCTTTGAATCCTTTTTAAGTGCCTCCACTTTTTTATCGCTTAAACATTCCTCATTTACAACAAAACAAGAACTAAACCTTTCGTCATATCCGCTGTTTAAAATCCTTTCTATATAAGACCTTAAAACTCCCTTAAGGGAACTTCCCGGTATAAAAGGTTCACCATTTTTATATCTTACAACGCTGTTGTCAACAGCATTAGGAGTAAACTCATCCTCCCCTCCTCCTATATGTAAAGGAGTGTTATTTACCAAAATCCCTGTAACTATATATTTATTCACAAATTTATCGTGCAACATCTAATCATCCCCTTTTTTGAGTTATTATTCTTTTTTCTTAACCCTCTAACCCTCTTTTTAACCAATACAAATATCCAAAGAAAAGACTTATATTTTTAATAGCTTCCTTGTCATCCTTTGATGCATTTTTTATTTCTCTAATTTTATTTATTATAAAATCTCCAAATTTTTGCTGTGAATTTGGCAAAGTTTTTTCCCATCCATTTCCCTTACCGGTCTTATACTTTATAAAAAGCTCTATCTCCTCATAACAATCAGCATTTAAAACCATCGCCGATAAGCTTTTAAGATTGGAACTTCCTATAGGTGAATTATTTAAAAAATTTGTCCTTTTTACTTCTTCCACCTTCTGAAGAATTTGTTTTTTTTCCATCACCTTACACCTCCACAATAAACCTCATATTTACCAAAACCGTTATTGTTTTCTAGACCAAAAAATGGATTTTTGAAAAAATCATCATAAATTTTGTCTAAATCATTATTAGTCTTCAAAACAAAAACACTTCCCTTTAAAACATGTATAATTGCCCTTTCCCTTTTGTCTTCTTTATTTTGAGATGTGTCATAACCTCTATAATTTATAGTTTCTAAATACGCCACATCTATATCGTAATCGCTTCCAATACTTAATAAGTCCTTCCACAAATTTTTATACTCCTCTGTTGAATAGTATTTATCATTTATTTCAAAATCCAGCTTACAGTCAGAAACTAACTTTAAAGCAAAATAAGTTTTATCTTCTTTTTTATTTTTATACCTTTCATTAAACCTTTTAATTTTCATTTTTACATTTTCCTTATTATCCTTTTCCTTTTCTTCACCTATTGAAAGCTTTGCCATTCCAAAACCCGAAGATATATAACTTCCAACCCTTATATTTTCAAATAGCTTTAGCTCTTCCTTTGTAATGCCATCAATATAGCCTTCAAATTTACATTCTAAAGAATCATTAACCCTTTTCGTTGCAACAATAGGAATCAAAGAAAACAAATTTCCTTCCTTTGCTGTTTTTGTATAGGTATTAATTGCAGTCCTTGTAAAAACCTTTTTATAGGGCTTAAATATTTTGTTATCCCTTACAAGCCCGGATATAAACTCAACCCTATTATTTCCCTCTGGACATAATTTGCATTTGGCTTCATCCGTCAAAACATCTACAAACCCATGTTCATCATTATTTTTGCATTTCATCGCTGTCAACGGAACCACATCAGTTCCAGTTGGATAGAAAAATGAAAACTTTATATCTTTAAACTTTTTACAAACGGATAAAAAATCACAGTTTTTGCATCCATTTCCATTTCTAAAATAAACCCAATTTCTTTTTTGCTGGCCTTCAACTTCAACAATATCATTCTTAAATTCTTTACAATTGTTTAAAATCGTTCTTGCAAAAGCTGCCCGCATAACATCCCCTGCAATGTAATCTGCCCCTTCTATGTAATTGCTGGAGAGCTTTTTAGTCCCGACTAACAAAGGCGATAAAAATTCAGCAATAATTCTCATGCCTTCACCTCCCTTATATCCACTTTACATCTTCCGCATCCCCTACTTTTTGAGCCTCCAATAAAATCAATCATTTTGAAGGCCATAATAAGTTCTTCCAAATCTATTTCTTCATCAATATAGGCCTCAACTTTACCCTTATATATTCCAATATCTGCGGTCTCAAAGGAATATAACGCTTTATCCTTCGATACTTTTCTAAATCTGTCTATAGCAACTCCATATCTAACATTAGTTCCTTTTTCTTCTTCGGGAAGTAGATCAGTGAAATAAATTTTTGAAGGACAATAGCCTTTACTTCCAAAGAGTCTACTAACCAATTCTTCTGCCTTGTCTTCATTTAATTTACTTTTAAGAATCATCAAAAGATTATCCCTAACCTTACCTTTTAAAGTTGAACCTGGGATAAAGGGCTTGTTATTCATTTTTACGGTTGCTTTATCTATCATTTCCCCTTCTATGTTACCTGAAGAAATGATAAAAGGAGTCTTTATTTCAATCACAATCTCATAAACCTTCTTAAACATACCAATCACCACCTTACATAATCCCATAACATACAAATATCAGCCCATGGTGAATATACTCCATTAACTAAACCTGTAAAGGTTCTCCCTCTAAACATTTCAGTCACGATTTTGTTTAATTCCTTTATTGTTCTGGCATTTTGATATAGATAAAATAGTTCAAATTCTTCCCTTTCCATAGTCTCAGAAGCATACCTTAGTTTATACAACTGGCTCTTTTGAATGTTTTTCTCCTTCATTTTTCTTATTGCTTCATAATAACTTGCAAGCTCATTTACCGTGGCAGGGAATAATCCTTCCTTGATATAATCAAAATCTATAAAGCTGTTTCCCTCTAATATCTTAATATCTATGGTTCCTGCAGGATTTTTTAAATTTTTAGCCTTTTTCTTTGCATTCTTAAGCAAATTTTGTGCGATATCAGACATATTCCCGATAGGGGTATTGAATTTTGCAATGCAAACTCCAATAGACATTGTTATATTATTTTTAAAGCTTCCATCAAATTTTTCTATTATTTTTTTTGAAACCTCAAGAGCATAAACAGCAGGTACTATAACAAATATGTCATCCCCACCTAGAGCAATTATTTCAAACCTTATATCATCCTTCATAACTTCTGCAAAGGATTCATAAACTGACTTTTTTGTTATATAGTCCAATGTCCTGCTAAAATACATCATCTCAAAAGGATTATTTATATTCATAACATAATTACCCATGTTGTTTCCATCACCATAAATAACTGCAACATATCCTCTATCGTCTTTTAAATCTTCCAAAGTCTTAACCGATTTAGCCTCTTTGTTTGTAAAGCTTTTAAACTCATTTGCAAAATTACTCTTATCCTTACCAACTCTATTTTTTCTTAAGCATGAAGGACATACAGGAACTTGTCCATCAGGCGAACTTATTAAATATTTAGCATCTCTTATTGCACAAAGATCACATACCACACCATTTTCCCTTAAAGTATTTGCCTTAAGACTAATCTTATTGCCGTTTATATTTAGCTCCTCTAGTTGGCTATCAGGATTTATAGGATAAATTTTTATTTTTTTTCTCCATTCCAACTTTCTGTTTAATTCTCCCGATATTCTTTTATAATCATAAAAAAATGTGTTCAAATCGGTAGTTTCCCATTCAAAGGCATTCATAGCAGTAAGAGCAATATTGGTATACTCTTCTTCAAGCCTTTTACAAACATCCTTGCCTTTACCTTCAGGTAAAACAATATATACATTGCCTCCTCCTGCATAAATTACGCATTCCTCTATAAATTTTTCACCTACAATATTTAAAGTAACATCTATGTTAAGATACTCTATTATTTCACTTGCCCCTCTTATATCTTTTATCTTTTTATTCTCTAAGAAATATTTCTTTATCTTATATATAGAACCTTTGATCACATCGATTTTTATATCTTTAAAAAGCTGACTTTGGATGCCATTTAAGCCGTCTATAATAAATTTTTTTATATCATCCGCTTCATCTGAGAAAAAGCTCATATAAGCCTTTTTTCTATCAAACTTTGATTTATCCATCGTCTTTAAATAAGAAATTAAAACATATATCTTAGCTGCATCGGCAACAGAAGGCTTATTCCCTTTTATATTCTTTTCGTTCCATACTACGTCTTCGTAACTTTTAAGATGATAATAAATATTTTTTAAATCCGAAAAATCATTTATCCTTTTATACGAATCATCAATCTTTGCAGGATAAAAAGCCATATTATTTCTACCTCCTAAAAAGCAAATATTTAATCAATCATCGTCTTCAAAATAAAGTTTTTCAAAACATGTATAATTTGACTTAAATATTCCCTTATTACCAAGTTCCCTCATATACTCATCATGGTCAGGGACAATTTCACATACCCATGGAATTTCTCCTTTAAGATAATAAAATATTCTTTCACTTGTAGCAGGCATCTTAAACACCTTACAATCCGAAATAGAAGGATCAAAATTAGTGTGGATATAATTATTTCTTATATCTTCCTTCAATAATTTTTTAAGAAGTGATAATATTTTTTCTCTATCTGTTCTATCCGAAATACGATTTAAGAATTTCATAGCCTGCTTTGATAAATAAATGAATTCCTTATCATTAACCGCTCTATATTTTCTATATAACATTAACCCAATCCCTGACAGCGTTACATATCCACCATCATGTATTAATAATGAATTAAAATCTCCCCTTATTGCAAAATCAATTCCTTGAAAAAACTCTTCCTCCTTTAAAGCACCTTCTTTAAATAGTCGTTCAAATCTTTCTTCATTTTCTTTTATCAAATCATAATTGAATTCTAAAGGTATTGGAGGAAGTTCTATCAAATTATCGGTGTTTTCAAATATGTAGGCAATTTTTTTGTTGTAAAGCATGCCTAAAATAGTCAAATATGGGACAACACCTTTGTATCCTCCAGTTGGATTAAATATTATTTCTGCATAGGGATTTTGTTCGATGATTTCAAGAATTTTTTCGATGAGATTTTTGATTCCTTCCCGTTCGAACTTTACCGAATCGTTTACCACAAGATTTGTAATAGATAAGACTTTAGATGTTGCATTAAATGTAACTTCGAAGTATTCAGAAAGTATGTCTCCTGCAAGCCTTGATTCCTTTGTATCTGTAACTATGAAGTATAGGATATCATCATCTGCTACTCCTATTTTATTTAAGCTCTTTATTTCAGCAGATATCTTATCTTTATCTTGTTGACTTTTAATGATGCTCCAAACATAACTTTTTATCTTTTCTTCTTTTTCATCATTTTGAGTATAACTTCTATAAAGCTCTTGAAAATTTTTATCTTCTTTCATAATATTTGTAAAAATAGATGTCCCTACAGTAGAAAAGATTATCTTCCCCATAAAAACCACCACCCAATTTTATCCATATATTTATTTTTCTACATAATAACCAAAAATCCTTCTAAAATATCTAGATTTTAACTAAAATATATTTTAAACAAAATATAATTCATATTATTTTGCACCATTTAATAAGTTATAAAAGCTCTCTATTGTGTTGATCATATCACTGTCAAGCCTTTTATAAGCCTCCATCTTTAAATCTTCAGATATAGAACCGTAATATGCCTCTGCTATTCCTCCTGTTATGCAAGCAATAGTATCGCTATCTCCTCCTATTGAAATTGCATTTCTTATAGCATCTTCAAAATCTTCAGATTCAAGAAATGCCCTTATAGCCTGAGGAACTGACCCTTGACAGCTAACATCAAACCTATACCATGTTCTAATGCTGTCTAAAGGTTCATCCAAATAATAATTAAATCTTTTTTCTATTTCCTCTTTAATTTTTTCCTTTGTTGCACCTTTTCTTGCCAAAAATATAGCCAAAGCTGTAGCCTGAGCTCCTTTAATTCCTTCAGGATGGTTATGGGTAACTTTTGCACTTTCTTGAGCCATTTTTAAGACATCTTCTTCACTGTCATAATAAAATCCTACTGGACTAACTCTCATAGCTGAACCATTTCCAAAGCTGTTATAAGGTTTAAATCCATCTGATAATCCCCAACTTATAAATTTACTTCCATAACCCGCATCGGGATATTTTCTAAACCATTCCTTATATGTAACATCGAAGGGCTTTTTATTTAATAATGCATCCATAGTAGCAACTGTTAGAACAGTATCATCTGTAAAATGCGAATATTGATTAAAAAGCTTAAAGTCCTTTGTCTTCTTATTATGGAATTCAAATCTCGAACCTACAATATCACCAATAATAGCTCCCAGCACAAAACCATCTCCTCTTAAAAAAATAAAAAATCCCTCATAGGTAGGCTAAGAACTTTCGATCTCGAGGAAGTTGAAGATGTATATTTTTCAAGTTTCAATCCCTCATAGGTAGGCTAAGAACGAATATGTGAACAGTATTCTTTGAAAATAGATATAGAGTTTCAATCCCTCATAGGTAGGCTAAGAACGATATGAATCATCAAGAATTTTGCTTATTGAAAATAGTTTCAATCCCTCATAGGTAGGCTAAGAACTGACATTTGAAGTTGTTGACGACGGAGAAAAGATTACATGTTTCAATCCCTCATAGGTAGGCTAAGAACTTTCCGTATTTAGCGGTACTTAAAAAAGACTTGATTTGTTTCAATCCCTCATAGGTAGGCTAAGAACGTTTGTTGTGTGGGGCGATGTTAGGTTATTGAGCGTTGTTTCAATCCCTCATAGGTAGGCTAAGAACTCCTTTTCCATATCTAGCTTTACTAAAACAAGATCTAAGTTTCAATCCCTCATAGGTAGGCTAAGAACTCAAGCATTCTAACTGCTGTTTGTATTGTTTGTTTGTTTCAATCCCTCATAGGTAGGCTAAGAACTGAAGGAAAAGGGAAAGAGTTAGCAATTTCAAGTTTCAATCCCTCATAGGTAGGCTAAGAACCATAGTTCGTCCTGCAGGAAAAAATCTTTTTTCCATCAGTTTCAATCCCTCATAGGTAGGCTAAGAACTGTCTTATATAAATTTTAAAAACAAAGGTAAAAGAGTTTCAATCCCTCATAGGTAGGCTAAGAACATCGGTAAAATTTAACTGCTAAATTCCAAGCGTTGTGGTTTCAATCCCTCATAGGTAGGCTAAGAACCAAATGTTTTATGCTTTAGGCAAGTAAATGAAGTTTCAAGGTTTCAATCCCTCATAGGTAGGCTAAGAACTGTTGCTTTTTCTTCTACACCCAACAGCACATTTGTGTTTCAATCCCTCATAGGTAGGCTAAGAACCTCGTCTGTGTAGGGTTCAAGAGGAGCAGCAATATCGAGTTTCAATCCCTCATAGGTAGGCTAAGAACCTGAGCTTACTCACTTTACAGAGTTTCAATATCTTTATCGTTTCAATCCCTCATAGGTAGGCTAAGAACTTAGCTTGCACAGAAAGTTTTTCAAAAGAATTCGAGTTTCAATCCCTCATAGGTAGGCTAAGAACGGGAAAAATTGTGCAGCGGAAATTGTTTTATCAACTTGTTTCAATCCCTCATAGGTAGGCTAAGAACATGGTTTGCGACGAGGTAAACAAAACAGTAGCGTTTGGGTTTCAATCCCTCATAGGTAGGCTAAGAACTTGATGAAGTGGCAGGATATAGCTTTATTGACCTTGTGTTTCAATCCCTCATAGGTAGGCTAAGAACAAGGCAAGCAACGCCCAAGGATTACAAAACGAGGGAGTTTCAATCCCTCATAGGTAGGCTAAGAACTCTTCTGTTGCATCAATAAACATTTTCTGTTTCTTAGGTTTCAATCCCTCATAGGTAGGCTAAGAACCCCGTTCAATGCTTATTATAACTGGGTTTGAAGATTTTGTCAATTTTGAATTTTTTGTTAACAAAATCTTCAAACCCTTGAAAATGCTCATTTTCTTTTGTCGTCGATCCCCAGCACTTTTTGCAGGATTGGAGGTCGACGACAAATTCAAAAAATCCTCCTAACTATGAAAAATACAAACTTTGTAAAGGCATAAGCATAAAGACGAAAACTTTCACAGGAAATTCAGTTAAAAACAAAAGCCCCAAAGGGCCTATTGATTTGATATTATTTTTTTAAAATTATCATATAAATTTTTAATCTCCCTCTTAAAATCGCTAATCTTTTTTACATTATCAGTATATCCAAAATGGTTTAAATCATTTCTTATTCCCTTTATACTTTGATAAAAATCTGCAAAATCTTTATCGATTTTATCGACCAGTTCGGCTATCTTTTCTTCATACTCTTTATCAATCTTCCATGTATCCCTTGGTCTATTTAAAGCCTTTATATTAAGAGCTTTGGCAACTATCTCCTCTCTGTGAATAGAATTAGTTTCATCTAATCCAAATCTTTGACAAACATATGTAATAGCAGCTTCATCTAATGCAGTATAAGCTTGTTCAATCAAATCATTTTCTATGCACCATCCAACAGTTGCAATGCCTATGTGTAAATTGTCCCGTAAGTCAAAGTCCTTTGTCCTTTTCTCTATTTTATCAAATAAAGGAAGTAGCATTTGTAAAGGTCCCTTTGAGCATCTATCCTTAACATCCATCAAATTGTTTTTCATATTTTGATATGCTGCATAAATTGACTTTTCTGCTCCAAAACCTTCTATGAATTTTCCTCTACAAGTTAAAATCGCGCTTGTGAAATTGTTTAATGAATTAGCAAAATTTCTTACTGCTATTGCATCAGGATCCCTTTGAATCAACTTTTCCCTTAAGCTTATATTTGCAACATCGCTTATATGCTTTGCATTGCCGTATTTTAAAAATGCGTTAACTGCATAGGACCATTCAAGTATTGAATCGAAATTAGTAAGATCAAAAACAGGCACTATAAATTCCGAATCCCTGTTTTTGTTAAGTTCAAATGCCCCATAATATATTCCTAATATTTTTATATCCTTAACAACCTTTGCATAGTTTAAAACAGTTAGAGCAAGCATTGGTAAAGATCTAAATCCGTGGGTTATATCAAATATTACCTCGTCCCCTTCTTCTATTTCATCGAATATGCATCTAAAAATCTGCCATATTTCCTCTTCATTCTTTCCTTCTGGTATATCTTTGTCCAAAATTGTAAAGCCATATCCTTCATCCTTTAAAGATTCTAATTTGGTCTTTAATCTTCTTGTTGATATTAGCTCGTTATTCCAATTTAATTTTCTTGCATCCTCCGTTAAAAATATAATCACCTTATCTTCCTTATCCCAATCCTTACAAAAATACCTTGTTAAAAATTCCTGAATATATGATGTTTTAAATGTAAAATCCCCCAAGTTATATATGGTTTCTTGGTAATCGTTTGTTCCAAGAATGCTAATAAACTTTTTACCCATAAAACCACCCCTAAACTCGATATTACCAAATATTTGTATATTTGTGAATATATTTTATTAATTTTTAAAAATATCGTAACCTTCTTTAAGAAGGCTATAGATTAAAAAAAGCATTGTTATATTGGAAACAAAGGGAATACTAAGTAATATGCTAAAGATTAAAAAATTGGTAAGCCTATACCCTAAAATAGTTTTTAAACCATTTTTTAATTCTTCAAAGGATATTTTTTTGTTTTTATAATCTAAAAACAAAGGATATATCTGAAACAACGTATACCAAAACAAGCCTTTGGGAATATAATCTGTTAAATCTTTATCCCCATAATCTTTTATTCTTTCTATTTCCCTTTTAACTGTTTTGGTTATTTCTTCATTTGACATACCAGTAGTATCTATATGTAGCTTTTCTGCCACTTCTTTAGTTGAAGCAATTCTTATATCAGGATATTTTACCATTGCTTCTTTTATATAGTTTATATCATCCGTCGCCTTAAGTTGAAGATATTCAACTTCTCCTGTTTTTGTATTGTAAAGGATAACATCAGAACCTGGGTGATTTGTTTCAGTAAAAAGCTTTGCAAAGTAGTGGTCTTTATCTTTATTTTCAAATTCAACAAATTTTATCTCATGATAAACCCCTTTTAAGTTGTTTATAAACCCCTTAAGCTGTGCATCGTCTAAGCTGTTTATATACCTCCCAATATCTTCTACTGATGAATCCTTAAGATCAGGATAAGCCCTCCTTATAGCTTCCAAAAGGTCCTTTGTATCAAAGGTATATTGAAAATCATCCTCTGATTTTAATAAGGATATAAAAATTGGCTTAAGGTGATCATCCTTTACTTTGCCGTAAATATTTTTTATATGTTTTGATAAGTTACTTATCCTTGTTTTCATTTTTTAATTCACTCCCTATCCTTTTTCCCTCCTCCAATTCTCTTTTGTATATAACTTGAAGTTGTTTTTTATTTATAGGATTTCCCGATCTTTTTTGGACAAAATAAAAGTCCGCAACCTTTCCTATAGCATAACAAGCACCATATACTAACGGAATGGTAAAAAATCCTCCTAAGAAGGGAATAAAGGTTTTATAGGCAAATATTATTCCCGACTTTGCTAAATATCCAAGTCCTACAACACCTAAAATCTCCTTTAATATATCTAATGCTCTATCCCTTGAAATTTGAAATCCTCTTATATTCCCTATCTTCATAACCATGGCAACTTCGATGGTTGTTAATATAGGAAAATCAGCAATAGGAATAGGCTGAAGAGCTATTCCTGCACATAGAGCAGAACAAAACTTTATAACCCTTTCAACCTTTTTATCCTCCAAGTATTCCTTTTTTATCTCATCGTTTATCCTTTCTAGAACCTCATCGATATTCAAAAAACCCACTCCTTAAAACATAAACTTACAAAAGGCTAAAAAAGCTTTCCTGCTCGTAATCTTCCTTCTCTTTTACATCATACCATCCTATAAGAGATGGTGAATTAGGATTATGCTCCCTTCTTTTCTTATCCACCAAAGCTTCGGACATATTTGCATAGCAATAGATGCACTTATGGGGACAGGTGTCAAAAACTCCTATATCTTTACTTGCAACGCAGCCACATTCCTTTCTTTGTCCCGTATCCTTCTTTTTTGTAACATCTATGTTAAACACCCTTTTAATATATTCGTCATCTACGCATTTGCCATGTAAAACCCCTTCTTCTTCAAGGTCTACAACCTCTGCACAGCTATAAATTTCCATATCATGAGCCTTTGCTAAACTCGCTAAAGATTTAATAAATTCCCTAAACTCTGGATGATTAAAAGGATTTTCAAATACATTTATTCCTGCCTTTTTTAACCTTCTCGATGCCCCTCTATAATCGTCAAAGATACTTATAACTACCCTATTGGTATATCCTGATAAATCCTTGATTATCCTCCTAAAGCTATTCAAATGAAATTCAAAGGGAGTGATATCAGATAATATAATCGGATCATACCTTAATATTACCTTTTCTTTTCCTATCCTATCGGATAGCTCTTTAAAAGTTTTTATTCTTTCTTCAAAAGGAGGTAAATTAGGTTCAAAAACCTTTGAATAGTTGTTTAGTGTATATTGAAAATAATATTTATATCCTAATCTATCGATCTCATCCAAATGCTTCATTAAAGGTTTTGGATTTTTTGTCCAAAAAACTATAACGTCGACATCCTCCCTTTTAAGGGATACCTTGTTTATTTGATTTGCATTAAAGGGGTTAACAAATGTTGCATAACCCCTTCTGATTCTTTCCATAAACCATTCTGAATAAAAGGCAGGGATATCCGTCCTCCTGCTGGCGCTTATGATCATCAAAATCACTCCTTTTAAAAATTGAATACATCTTCTAAGTAATAAATCTGATAAGTTATTTGAGATGCCGTTAATATAGGGTTTCTATCTAAATCCATACATGTCCTGTCACAGTAAGAGCCCTTAATATTATACTGGCTGCAATTACAACTTAAATTAACAATATATTCTCTAATATCATCAGGATAGTAAAAATAAGGGCAAATCGTTTCTAACCTTGGCGGATATGGATAATTACCAAAATCAGGATTATAGTCAATTATTTCTTTAGCAAATAAAAAACTACTTATTGCTATTTCATTTTTTACAGACTCTATTCTTTTTAAATCTAAACTCCTTCTTGTCTTTCTAGCTGAAGATATCAATACTAACTTTGTTGTGTTTAATCTTGCATTTCGAAAAAGATTTAATAACTTTAAAAAAGTTTTATTATCAAACTCTCCAATAGATTTGGGGAATATAATTATATTATAATCATTATGAGGAAGTGAAGAAAACCCCGCTATATTATTTATTATAAATTCGGCTTCTCCTATTTCCAAATTTTCTTTGTATCCCCAATCTATTACATCTATTCCTGTGTATCTCACTCTTATATTCCCACCGCTATGCATTATAGCAAAATTTAATGCCCAATAATCCAAACCACACCCTGCTCCAATAGATAAAACCTTAAATTCGGAACCTAAAAAGTTACTATCTATTATTGATGTATAAATCAAGTAATATTCCGTTAAATAGGCAGGTAAATATCTTAAAAGATAGAGTCTTTGAATAGAAGGATTGCTGTAATCAGGTGGATTATCTCCATCAAATCTTAACTCTTTTAACTCACAAAGTCTGTCCTTTTCCTCAATCTCCTTTATAAAATCATCGAAAATCTCATTCATCTTCCTTTGAATGAAATTTCTCATTTCCATCACCATCCAAAATTTATTTTACATAAACAATTATATCCCCCTTCCATTCATGTTTTTTTGCATAAAAAAAGCTGCCTTTTACAGCTTTAAACACGTAAACCAAGGCTTTAAGCGCCTTGGTTTACTATAATTACGGCACTTTTAACTGCTGCCTTATAGCATATGCTGCATAATATGTTGTAAACATAGTGAACACATGCTGCTCTTATTAGAGCTTCCTTTGACACCTTGTATGCTTCAAACTCTGCTCTTCTTGTTTCTATAAATATCTTGTTTACATATCTTTCTGCATATTTATCTACAAATTCAACCTTCCCTTTGTTGCAGAATAATATTTTTTCAATTTCCTTTATTAATCCGCTGTTTTGTATTCTTGATAAGTATTCAATTAGATTAAGTATCTTTTTATCCCCTGAATATGAATAAACGCTGCTTTTGCTAAGGATTATTGATTTTAGCTCTAAATTAACGTTGTCTAATCCCTTGCGTTCAGATTTTAATTCCAAAGCATCGATTATTTCATCCAGTGCAGTAGTGCTATCTATGCTACTTAATCTTGTTAGAAAATCTATAAATACCCTATAGCTTTTAAGTCCTATTGAGTTTTTGTCAAGATAAAGGGGATTTATCGGTATTTGAAAAATTTTTTGATTAACTTTATCATAACTGTTGAAATTCTTGGTGCCGCTAAGATATGTCATCTTCTCCTTAAGAACTGCCTTTATAGTGTTATCGATGCTACATTGTAAATTTTTCTTTCTGCTTAATCTGTCAACCATAGCAAGGATTTTTTCATCATCTTTTTTGGAAATTAAATTCTCCAAAATCTCAACCTCTGCCTTTCTTAGATTGAAAACTGAGATGACATCGCTTTTAACATTTTGCCATGAGAGCAATTGGAATCTTACCTTCATAAAACAAAACCTCCTATAGATTATTTTCTAAAAATGGGCACACTTCTAGCGTAAACCCACTTTAAATTTCAAAATCTATAGGAGAGTGCTTTAAATTTATATTTTGTTACATCTATATTTTAACAATTGTTATATTTATTGTCAATAACATAGAGCTTTAAATTAACAGTGAAACAAGAAAAATATTAGCAATAATATTAGAAATAAGCACCCTCCGTATCCATCATCATTTTTATTTTGTGTTTGTTGTTTAACTGTCGGTTCGGTTTGATTGTATTGATAATTACTTTTAAAGGATTGTTGATTTTGCTCTTCCTTTTCTTTAATTCCTTTTATTGTAGCCAATATAGTATTCAATTCTTTACTGTATTTTTCATATACGTCATTATAATAAGTCTTAAGAATTTCTATATTTCTTGTTATCCTTCCAACACCAATACCATATAATTTGACAACTATATTATTAAATACATTTCTACTATCTTGTTCTTCCGCCATAAGTCTATATTCGTGTAAATAGATAAGAAGATCTTTAAATTCTATATCTAATTTTCTATCCCTGTATAAGCTGTCTAAATCCCTTAAAATATCAACATAATCCCACGCAGTTTCTTCATACTTCATTATCTCATCTTCATCATTTTCTTCATTTAAATAATTATATAGCCATATATAATAATACATAGCCCTTATGTTTTTTGTCTCATTAGATTCATTGATAAAGGATATAATTTTGGAATTAACATATTCATCAGCCTCGTAGTATATGTTAGCTATATAATCTACAACATTCACATCTCGGTGTGTCATCCTATAGTTAATCAATATATTTATGAGTATAAAAGCTATATCAATTTGTTCTACTACATCTAAGCAATCATCCTGTAGAGCATCTTCAAGAAGGGCTATTGCCTTATCAAGCCAGTTTAACCTTACATAGCATGAAGCAATCAATACATAGCATATAGCAAAGCGAACATCACCATCCATTAATTTTTGTAAAATAACTGATGCCCTTTCAAATTCATTTTCATCCATAAGTTTAATTGCTTCCTCAATTTTCTTTTTAGCTTCCTCTTGATATCCACTTGTATCATAAGCCCTTCGAAGCTTTTCATTAGATAAAACTTCGTATGCTTCCCTTATTAACTTGAAATTTTCAGGATCCTTTTCCGGCGAGTGGATTCTAACTTTTTTAAAATAAGCCTTTTTTATCTCATCTTGGGTGGCATTTTGTTGTATACCTAAAATTTGATAATAATCCTTCATTTATAACACCTCACAACCAAAACTTATCACAAAATTAATTATAAGCATTTATAAATTCATATTTTTTTGCATCATTGTATAGATTTTTTATTTAAAAAACAAAAATGCCAATAGGTTTGATACCTATTGGCTCCAGCCTATAAGCTGGTATGCTAAGCACCATTGCCTAGCGCTGCATTTTAAATGATCATAATTATCTCTCCTTTCTTAATGCAAAGGCTATGCTCAAGCCTTTATGCTGAACTAAAAAAGTTCAGCCAGGTAGCAACCAAAGATTGCTACCTTAACATAAGGCATTAAAAAGCCTTATGTTATGTGCGAAAAATTCGCACATAAAGTCAAATTGACTTTCCCCACAAATGCCCTTCTCCAGTAAATCACCTCTCTTCTTGATCCAATTATAAAACATTACCCATTCATATTTTTCTGCATAATCGAACAATTCTATTAATCCCTTCAATCAGGTCAAGGTCATTTCTACAGAGTATAACGACGCTTGGTGTAATGGTGAGGCAAAGAGTGATAATCCCTTCAATCAGGTCAAGGTCATTTCTACGGCACCCCTCGGGAGGCATTGAAAAATCTAGCCTAAGAATGTGGTTTTTGAAAACCTATTTAAAATCGCTTTTTTTAGCTGTTAAAATAAGTCTTATACACGGATTGTATATTAAAAAAATTGCCTGCCAAGCTTTGATTTCTCTGCGATGTAGTGGTCTTCAAAAAACCCCCTATGTATAAAAAGTGATTGGGGGTTTTTTGATTGGTTTTCCTATGTATAATTATAACAATATCTCGTCTAAAATTCCACATTATTCAAAATTTTATATCAATAATCCATTTGCTTTCTTCATTTTCTCTTATTCTTTTTAATTTCCCAATATCAATATTTACTTCGTCTTTGCCTAAAATATTAAACAAAACATTTAGCTTTCTCTCTAAATGAGTTATCTTTTTGTCTAATTCTTCCCTTTGGGATTTTAATTTTAATACTTCATCAACTACTTCTTTTATAGAAAGTTCAACAGATGTTTTAAAAAACTCTGCATTATCAGAATAAAGAATTGGGCTTGAATAAACACCCTCTGGTATTTCAAATTTACAGCAGCATTCTGATATTATATCATTATCCTTCATATATTCCCTGATTTTCTTACAAGATATTGGCCTTTCAGGTGCTTTGTTAATAAATTTCTCTGTGATGTTAAAACTATAATTATCCATTTGGCTCATCAAAAAATGGATAAAGTCCTTCCCTTTTTCTATGTAATTAAATACATATAAAAGTAAAAGCCTTTCAAAATGAGTCAAATGCTTTTTTCTTATACCATTTTCCAGCAAATATTTTATCACTTTACAATTTACTGCTATTTTATAAGCTTCATTGTAATTTTGCCTTAAATTTTCAAAGAAAACATTGCCATCATCATAACTATAATATTCATTTAATTTTATATCTTTAAGGCTGCTAATTTCTAAAAATTCCGTCCTTTTACAAGTTTCAGGGTGCAATCCTAACGGTAATTTAATGACATTTTCTGTATCAACTATAATATTTTCTTTAGGTTTTATTTCAATATTCACATCCTTATAATTCACATTTTCTAATACCTCTTTTGCTATTTTTTCTAATAAATTTATTTTTATAGTTTCTTTAAAGAAAATCCAAACATGATAACCCTTTTTACCGCTAAATTCGATATATGCTTCGTATCCCTTATGCATCAATTCCCTTTTTATTTCTTTTGCAACATTAAAGGCTTTTTGCACATCATTTACACAGTCAATATCAAAAACAAGCTTATTGCTAGTTCCATTTTCGCAGTCTAATCTTACAGCAAGAATTATTAATCCATTAAAATGTTTCTTTACTAATGCATCATCTATCTCTCCGTATATCTTTTGATAATCTTTATTCCCAATTTGAGATACAAAATATACACTCTTCCTTCCTGAAAACAGTTTAATAAATTCTCTTATATACTTGTTTTTGTTTTCTATTTGCCTTATGAGTTCTTCAAATTCCTCAATTAAATAAAATTTGTTTTCTTCTACTAATTTTTCTATAATTTCATCCTTGTTGTTAAAAAGTATATATTGAAAAGCCAATTTATGTTTTTCACCAAGCTGAACTTCTATTTTTTTCTTTAATCTTTCTATCAGATTATCATTTAATAATTCTTTGTTAAGTTCACTTAACACCGAAATAAACTTTTCTTCATCTTTATTTTTTACTGAATCTAACAAAGCAACTAAATCGTTATTATCAATTAAATTATTATAATAACCTGGAATATTTAGGTTTTTGCTTGCAAGTTCCCTCATTTTATCATCATCTACCCTTACCTTTTTAAAATTTATTATAATTCCCAAAAACTTTACACTATCTCCCTTAGCACCTAAAATAGTTTTTGTTTCATTTAAGTTTAGACCTAATTCTTTTAGTTTGTTAATAATCTCATCATATATATTGGCATTGCTAAAAAATATCATGTCGTCACAAAACCTTAGATATCGTATTTTTTTATTTTTATAAAAATAATTATCAAATTCTTCAAGATAAACATTAGATAGAATAGGACTTAAGGGGCTTCCTAAAGGTAATCCTTTAAAATCAGCTATTTTGTTATCTTCGATTATTACTTTTTCTAATTCTTTAAAAAATTTAACATCATTTACCCTTTTTCTAAGTAAATTCATAAGTTTTTCTATATTTATTGAAGGGAAAAAATCCTTTATGTCACATTTGAAAAAATAATCGTATTGATTTATATATTCCTTGGCTAATATTATTGCATCTTTAGCAGATCTACCTTTAATAAATGAAAATACGCAGGGTGGAAAGATAAAATATTTTTCTAACTTTTCTTTTAATTCTTTTCTTAATCTAAGTTCATTATCTTCATAAACTACTACCTCGCGGAATTTATTTTTGTTTTTTATCATATACTTTTTCATATTATCATTTCCCTATTAGAATTTTTGACTCTTTTATCAAAAACGATTTTCCTATTAAAGCACCCTTCACATAATAAAAATATATAAATACTTCTTGTAATATCATCTATATTTGCCGATGTATAGGCATATCTTAAGTAATTTCTATAAAAGGCTTCTATTTTTTTGAGCATATCTTTATATATCTTTTCATCAAGTTCAAATTGATAAACGCTATATTGTATTCTTGTGCAAAAGTTGGATAGTATCCTGCTTAATTTGTTTCTATACCTATCTATACTAATATCATAGGATATGATACCTTTAATCATTTTAACACCACAGGCATATATTCTTCACCTCGTATAAAATAATTTTTAAGAAGACTAATTTGATTTTTTATTAAAGGTTTTACCTTTTCCATTTCATTATTAAATTTTAATATGTATTTTCTTAATGAATTCTCTTTAAGGAAAACACCATCCTCATCAAAATAAAAGTCTAATTTTGTTATCTCTTTTCTGTTTAAAAGTTTAATAACAAATAAATCACAAAAATACTGTCTAAATTCTTCAAGTAAATCTAATGGCAAAGATTGTCTACCATATTTTATACTATGTAAAAATCCAACATAGCTATCTAAGCCATTTCTTTCAACTTGAGAAATTATTTCATTAAGAACCATCGTGTATGTTAAACTCAATAAGCTATTCACTTCATCCTTAGGTGGCCTTCTGTTTCTGCCATCAAAGTTATAATCCTTGGGAATTATATTCTTTAAATCTTCAAAATAATATTTGCTTGCTAATCCTTCCATACCTAATAGTTCTTCATTATCTTTTGCTCTTTCAACATTTAACATTAAACCTTCCAATCTTTCATCATAGATTTTATATCGCTTTAATAAATTTTGTTGATTAACAATTTTTCCTTTTATAAATATCTTTGTTAATTTTAATCTTCTTTCTTTATCACGCCAACACTCATACTGCGCAAATCTTAAATAAACATTTTTTGATATATTGGGGTATACTTTCCCCTTTAGTCTCCCTTTTGTCGATAAAAACAAAACATCAATATTGTTTTCAAAGGCTAAAGCAAGAGCTTGAGATGTTATTTGTTGATTGCCGAACAGTAATATTTTGTCCACCTTGTAAGTAGGAACAGAAAATATTTTGATCCCGCCCTTTGTTACCAAAAATTGCTCATCAAATTTTTTTATAACACACCCCTGCTCAACAACATAAAGATCCTCCAAACTTTCACCTCCTCTAGGTCAATTTTATAGCCTTGAGCATAATTTTAAAGCCTTGAAATTACTAGCCTGCTATGGCTAAATTTTTTTATCACTCACAAATATATTTCATAGGATTTCCTCCTTTTTTGTCGAATTATATTAATATAACAACATTCAATTTAACAACAAAAAGGAGGAAATCTCTATGTATCAACGTCAAGAAATTTTTAACATTATTGAATTTTTTACTTCTCAAAAACTTATCAATTTTTATACAACCCTCTTTGAAAATCTTGATTTATCTCCATTACAAGATAAGGTCCCCTCTAAATACGGCCCTACTGGGTTTTCTCGCCATGCTCTTTTCAGAGCCTTTATTGTCATGAAATGTGAAAAATTTGCTCAAG
>Ga0080002_11061_pt1 | contig 82202 bp, 74 predicted proteins | sample YelNatPosite1Avi_FD_69205 | JGI IMG/M metagenome (GOLD analysis project Ga0080002, IMG submission 69205) | Hot spring thermophilic microbial communities from Obsidian Pool, Yellowstone National Park, USA - site 1 Avi (SPADES assembly) (version 3) | ecosystem: Environmental > Aquatic > Thermal... | reverse complement strand
CGATAGAGATGTAAATGCAAGTAAAAATATATTAAAAGAAGGAAAGAGGATATTAGGCATAGCATAAGTAAAAACAGTAGGGTAGGGACTACCCGAATTAACGCCTGTGGAGATAGTAGGTTACGAGGTTGATGAAGCAGGAATCCCCCGACTTTAGTCGTGGGAGGTTCAATATAAAATAGTTTTAAACCTATGCTTTAAGGAGATGGGAATTTGAAAAAAAGGGTGTTTTTATTTTGCTTTATATTCTTTTTTCTATTTAATATAGATATTAAAGCATCATCAAATAAATATTATAACAAGTTTTATGACTCATTAAAATATTCTCTTCTGCACAAAAAAAATACCATAAAATTATACGGCTATGATTATGCGAAATTTAACATAAATGAGAATGTGAAGAAAATAATGCTGACATATAAAAATACAAAATATATAGTAGCGGATTTAAAAACAGTGAAAAAATCTCGAAATTTAACTTATATTTATCTTAAGTATAAAGATGCCAATTATGTTGCAAACACAAGGAGAGAACTAGACAATATTTTATTCAATGTAATAAAATCTGGAATTACTTCAACATCTATAAAGATAAACGGATATGCAAAAAACTATAATTTTGAAAGCATAATAGATTCTTTAGATTTATCAAGCTCAAGTTTCTTTTTAACTGGTTTTTCCTATAAGGTATATCAGCATAGTTTGATTCCAAATCAAGTCATAGTAGATTTTACTTTTAAATATAATAATTTGTCACAGTATAGGTATCCTAGTCAAAAATATGTTTTAAAAAATAGGTCAGACTTATATAATGCTATTAAAGATGAACTTTATAATTTAAGCGACAGGATTTATCTTCAGTTTGCCGATGCTATGATATTTGAAAAACCAAGTATAGTTTTTGACTATATAACTAAGGTTTTGGAGGATTATGGTGAATTATATTATATTAAATCCTACGGATATATATCTTTTGGTTCAAATGTTGTGGTCTTAATAAATTATACCTTCCCAAGGAATAATATTAAATATATGCGTCAGCATGTAGAAATAAAGGCAAAGGATATTTTAAGCAGGATAATCAATGATAATATGTCGGAATATGAAAAGGAACTTGCCATTCATGATTATCTTGTAAGTAATACCAAATATGATTATGTAAATGTTATAAAAAATACTGTTCCAGATGAATCCCATACATCCTATGGAGCTCTTATAAAAGGTATTGCTGTCTGCGATGGATATGCTACGGCTTTTAATATACTTTTGAGAATGGCGGGAATTGAAAATAAGATAGTTTATGGCTTTGCAAATGGCGTCCCCCATGCTTGGAACTTAGTAAAGTTGGATGGGCAGTGGTATCATGTTGATGTTACTTTTGATGATCCTGTTGTTAACGGTGGCGAAATGGATATAATTTCCTATAGATATTTTAACGTCACTGATAATCAGATTTTAATTGACCATAGCTTTGATAGAACGCGATATCCAAAATCATCTACAATTCCATATACACCTTTAAAATGAGGCGTTAGCCTCATTTTTTTCTTTTATTTTTTTAAAAAACGGTGTATAATATAAATGCGAACAAATGTTCGGGTGGTGGTGATGTGAGAAGGATTTTGCATGTAGATCTTAATGCTTTTTATGCTTCTGTTGAGCAGGCGAAGAATGAAAGTTTAAAGGGGAAGGCTATTGCAGTGGCAGGAGATAAGGACAAAAGAAACGGCATTATATTAACGGCCTCTTACGAAGCAAGGAAATTTGGTATTAGAACCGGTATGACAATTCAGGAGGCTAGAAATTTATGTCCTAATATTATTTTTATTAAACCTCATTTTAAAGACTACATGGATTATTCTAATAGAGTAATGGATATTTTACGGGATTATACTCCGGATGTTGAGGTATTTAGCATTGATGAGGCTTGGCTAGATGTTACTGGGTGTGAAAGGCTATTTGGTGATGCTAAAAAAATTGCTAATACTATAAGGGAAAGGATAAAAAGGGAACTTAAGATAACAGCCAGCATAGGTGTTTCCTATTGTAAACTTATGGCTAAAATGGCTTCAGATCTTAAAAAACCTGATGCTACAACGGTAATAGAACCGGAGGATATTAAAGAAAAAATATGGCCCCTTCCAGTTGAAGATTTGTTTGGCGTTGGAAGGAGAATGAAAAGAAAACTCAATAATATTGGTATATTTACAATAGGCGATCTTGCCAATATGCCTATGTCTGTTATAGAAGATAAGTTTGGAAAGGTTGGCAGATACCTTTGGAAATTTGCTAACGGAATAGATGACTCTAAAGTAAACCCTAATTCAAGGCAAATCAAAGGCATAGGTAATTCCATAACTACGCCGAGGAACGTTGTTAATATGGAGGAAGCATCTGAGGTTTTAATGGCTCTTTCTGAAAGTGTAGGTAAAAGGCTCAGAGAACATGGACTGGAAGGAAGTATCATTGAAATTATTATAAGATATTCAGACTTTACAACAATAATAAGACAGAGAAAACTGCGTTTTTTTACGGATATTACATATGAAATATATAAATCTTCCATGAAACTATTTAATGAAACTTGGGATGGAAGACCTTTAAGGCTTTTAGGTGTTAGAATAACAGGGCTTAGAAGGTGTGATGATTTTAAGCAGATAAGTATATTTGATGATGACAAAAAAATAAAATATGAAAAAATAGACAAATGCATAGACTTGATTAGAGAAAAATATGGATATAATTCCGTCATAAGAGCAAAGCTTTTAACCAATGAAAGCTATAGAATGATAAAAATAGTTTCTGATGAGGAGTGGATTCCTATGCAATCCTACAACAAAGGTGGTGGACAGATATGAAGATGGTTAGAGAAATTGTAGATGCAATAGTCTTGTTTGAAAAGAATAATGTAAACCCTATGTTTATATCATCAAGCAGGGGCAATATTAAGATAAACAAGGTAATTAAAGTCTTCAAGGAAAGGAGAAACTTAAGGGATTGCTATATTTATATATGCTTGGTAGAGGGAAGGCAGGATCCAATAGAGCTAAGGTGGGAGGTGGAAAGCAATAAATGGTATATGGAGAAGATATGACCGCGAAATACGAAGTATATTATAAATGTTACTTTATAAATTTTGTAAATTAACGAACTATACATAAAATCCAATAAAAAAAGTTGACTATTTTTAGTTGCCATGATATTATAGTAAATGTGATTTAGGCCATCCATATAATCCTAAGGATATGGCTTAGGAGTCTCTACCGAGGGGCCGTAAACCCTTCGACTATGGATGAGCTAGGGGGTATTGCCATCTAGCTCTCCATAGCTAGATGGCAATTTTTGTTAGGGAGGGATTTTTGTGATGACGACGGCAACAAAAACAAAAAAAGGATTCTTAGAGAGGATTTTTCATTTAAGTGATGCTGGAACGGATGCTAAAACTGAAATTTTAGCAGGTATTACAACATTTATTACAATGGCCTATATTATATTTGTAAATCCTAATATACTTAAGTTTGCAGGAATGAATAGCCAAGGAGCCATCGGCGATGCAGCGGCAAGCTTTAATGCTATAAACGATCCGGTTGTAGCTTCCGTCTTTGCAGCAACGGCAATTTCAGCAGCAATAGGAACATTTATAATGGCTCTTTATGCAAATGTGCCCTTTGCACAGGCACCAGGTATGGGGCTTAATGCCTTCTTTACCTACAGCGTTTGTATAAATCTTGGTTACACATGGCAGGAAGCTTTAGCGGCAGTGTTTATTTCAGGTGTCCTTTTTATAATAATTACTGTGACATCCTTAAGGGAAAAGATTGTTGATGCTCTTCCTAAAAATCTTAAGCTTGCTATATCAGGAGGTATAGGACTTTTTATAGCTCTTATAGGCTTAAAAAACGGAAGTATAGTTGTGGACAACCCGGCAACGCTTGTTGGTTTTGGAAGTTTTACAGATAAGCATGCCCTTTTAACTTTGATTGGAATTATAATAACTTCTATATTAATGGCAAGAAGGGTAAAAGGTTCTATTTTAATAGGAATAATAGCAACTACGATAATAGGAATTCCAATGGGTATAACGAATATTTCTGGAGTTAAGATTTTAAGTATGCCTCCATCCCTTGCACCAACATTTATGAAGGTTGATTTTAGAGGACTTTTGGGGGTAGGAGGAGCAGGTCTTGTTGGTGCAATAAGCAGTGTTATAATGGTGGTTATATCCTTTAGCTTAGTTGATATGTTTGATACTATAGGAACTTTAGTAGGAACTGCACAAAAGGCTAATATGCTAGATGAAAATGGGAGAATGAAAAACATGAATAAAGCTCTCCTGGCGGATGCTGTTGCAACAGCTTTTGGTGCTCTGCTTGGAACAAGCACAGTAACCACATATGTAGAGTCAACAGCAGGCATTTCAGAGGGCGGAAAAACAGGACTTACATCCTTTACGGTGGGAGTATTATTCTTGCTTTCATTGTTCTTTGGCGGAGTAGTAGGTATTGTTCCTTCAGAGGCTACAGCTCCAGCTCTTGTAATAGTTGGAGTTCTTATGATGGGAGCAGTAAAAGATATAGATTTTAACGATTTTACAGAGGCACTGCCAGCCTTCTTTACAATAGCTATAATGCCCTTTAGCTATAGCATTGCAAACGGCATAGCAGCAGGAATAATATTCTATCCAATAGTTAAAATAGTTACGGGCAAAGCAAAAGAAGTGCATCCTATTATTTATGTCTTAGCTGTTTTGTTTATATTAAGATTCACAATGTTCCCCCATTAGATTTTTATATAAAAGTGAGGCAAAGAAGCTTTCTTTGCCTCACTTTTATATAATGATTTTTACATTCTCACCGCTATGACTTACTATATTGACAAGCTCTAAACCTTTATATTTTTTAAGCTCATCAAAGGCTATACATAGAGCATCCCAATCCAAAGAATTTACATATTTTAGATCTTCTTCGTCAAGATATTTGCTTGCAACTTTTTTACCTAACTTAAGGGAGAGTTTGATAATAGATATAGGTAAAATAATTGGAATAGTAAATTTTGATTTTGGAGTTTTAATAAAAATTTTCATGATATCACCTATTCAATGGTAACCTCAACTATGTCGCCCTCTGCGCTTTTTACATCCACTATTTTCCCAATCACAGAGGCATCAAGAGCTTCAATTAAGGCATTCATATCTATATTTGTAATTTGATCACCCATTGCAATTGGAAACTTTCCTGTAGCCTTTAAGATTGCCTTTGCTGCCTTTACAGGGAAGTTTACGTTTACATTGTCACCTTCATGGGATAGAACCTTAACCTTTAGAATTTTGTTGTCATAGTCATTATTGCTTTTTTCTTCCCTTTGATAAAGGGCATCGATAAGTTCTGCTGCCTTTTCTTGTGAAATTTTCCCCTCATTTACCATACCTAAAATCCTTAAAATTTCATCCTTCATAATATCCCCCCTCTTTAATTAATCCTTTAACATTTTAATAGCCTCATCGGGTGTTATTTCACCCTTTTCCAGCATATCAAGGACATCCTTTTCCTTTTCAGATTTTTGTTTAACAGGGTAACCAAGGGCTAAAATTACTTCGTCGAGTTTTGAACGAACAGTTGGATAGGATATGGAAAGTTCCTTTTCGACATCTTTAATATTTCCCCTACATTTTATGAATACTTCTACAAAATCCAGCTGTTCTTTGGTTAGATATGAGAGATTAGAAAGTTCAAATTCGTTTTCAATTGTAGTTCCACATTTTTTACAGCTAAGTCTTGTGATTTTTAATTTAGAATCGCAAACAGGACAACGAGTGATTATCTTGTATCCCATATTTTCACCATCCTTGATTTTATTATAGCACTTATATTAAAAAAATCAATATATATATTAAAAAAATTAAACTCGAAATTAAAAAAATTAATATTATAATAAATTCATTAAAGGAATAAAAAAACACAGTATCATGAAAGATACTGTGCTAGAAACTAACATTAGGCATAAAGCTCTTCCTTTTGATCAAGGACCATTTGTGCGATATTGTTAGCATGGTCGCCTATTCTTTCGAGATTGCTTAATATATCAAGGAATACAGTTCCACTGACAGGGTTGCATATTCCCCTTGATAATCTATCGATATGATCTTCTCTAAATTTTTTTTCAAGCTCATCAATTTTCACTTCTGTTTCGATTACATCTTCTGCCTTTACAAAGTCACTATTCTCAAGAGCTTCAATTGATGAGTCGATAGCAGATTTAACTGTTTCATATATTTCAGTAAGCTGCGATATTGCTGACTCTGAGAATGGGAGCTTGTTGTCAATCTTATATTGAGCAAGTTCAGCAAGGTTGTCTGCATGGTCTCCAACTCTTTCTATATCGTTTACGACGTGGAAAAGCCCAGATACAAGCTCCGACTGTTCTTCTGATAAAGAAGTATTTGAAAGAGCAACCATGAAGCCAGTTATTTCTCTTTCAAGGAAGTTGATGACTTCTTCTGTGTTGAACACTTGTTTTATAGCATTTTCATCTTCGTTTATAATAGCATCTATTGCAGTTGAAAGATTCTTAGATGCTAATCTACCCATTCTTACAACTTCCTTAACAAGTTGCCCCACAGCTATTGATGGAGTTTCTAAAAGCCTTCTATCAAGATGTTCTAATGTCATAACGTCTTCATTTTCATCTTTTCCAGGAACTAACCAGCTAACAAATTTAACAAGAAAAACTATGAATGGAGCTTGGATTATTGTATTAGTTACATTAAACAAAGTGTGGGCATTTGCTATTTGTCTTTGTATATCCCCACCTAGTTTAGGGATTAGCATTACAACAACAGGAAGTATAAGCATAAATATTATAGTTCCTATAACATTAAAGGTTAAGTGTATAAGGGCTGCCCTTTTAGCATTTTTGCTTGTTCCAATACTTGCAAGAAGAGCTGTAACACAAGTTCCTATATTATCACCAAATAGTATCGGTAGAGCAACAGTAAGAGGCATTGCATTTAGCCCTGCAAGAGCCTGTAAAATTCCGATTGTTGCACTACTGCTTTGAACAATTGCTGTCATTCCAAGTCCAACAAAAACCCCCATTATTGGATGCTGTCCAATAGTAATTATTAAGTTTTTAAATTCGTCAAGCTCTGTAATTGGCTTCATAGATTTTTCCATCATTTTCATTCCAACGAAAAGCATACCAAAACCTAGGACAATTTCGCCAATATCCTTTGTTCTTTTTCTTTTTCCAAACATAACCATTACAGTTCCAATTGCAAGCACTAATGGGGCGATGTCTGTAAGCTTGAATGCTATTAACTGAGCTGTCATTGTAGTTCCTATGTTTGCACCCATTATAACTCCTGCTGCTTGGAAAAGGTTCATAAGACCCGCGTTAACAAATCCAACCGTCATAACGGTTGTTGCACTGCTGCTTTGAATAATTGCAGTAACAAAGGCACCTACTAAAATCGCAAAAACTCTGTTTTGGGTTAAAGTTTCAAGGACCTTTTTGAGCTTATTTCCAGCAGCCTTTTGCAGGCCATCCCCCATCATTTTCATACCGAAAATAAAAAGACCAAGTCCACCGAGAAGCTCAAATATGTTTTTCCAACTCATACTATACCTCCATTTTATGTTAAAAATAAGTTAACACCAGGTTAAATTATAGTAAATTAATAGTAAAGAAGTGTTAAATTCATGTTAAGTTTATGTTAATTATATACTTAAATGCTGAATATATAATAAAATATATAGCTATAAGGATTTTTAAGGGGAGATATTAAGAAAAACAAGAATATTTTGTTGATTACCGTCTGTATAAACTTTTTATAAACAAAACAGTTTTTTTCTAAACTTCAAGTTTTCAGAATTTGGAAGTATAATAAAGAAAAAAGATAAGGGGGTTTGTTTATTGTTATACTTTTGGATTATAGTTGCACTTTTGGGGATAATTATCGATGTCCTTACAAGTGCATATCTATTTTTTGCCTTCACGATAGGGGCTATTTTTGCCATTGTAGCTTTAATTTTTAATGCCTCAAATTTAATTCAGATTATAATTTTTTCAATTGTCAGCGCTTTAACTTTAGGAATAAGCTATCCTTTTATCAAAGAGACCTTAAAAAAGACTGTAAAGAGGACCTTGAGGATGGAAGAGGAATATATAGGAATGGAACTTACGGCAGAAGAGGATATAATTGATAAGGCTCATATTAAAATTAACGGAATTTATTGGCTTGCTAAAAATACTGGTGAGATAATAAAAAGGGGAGAAAGGTTTAAGATCATAGGCATAGAAGGAAGTAAGTTTTTAATCCAAAAAAGTAAGGGGGAAAAAATATGAATATCATAGCTAATGTTTTTTTGGTGTTAATTGTATTTATAGTTTTAATTGTTGTAATTTCGTCAATTAGGATTGTTAATACTGGTTATTTATACGTGGTTGAAAGGTTCGGTCAGTTTCACAGGATATTGGAGCCTGGGTGGCACTTTATAGTTCCAATTGCTGATTTTGTTAGGGCAAAGGTTTCGACAAAGCAACAAATACTTGACATTGAACCACAATCGGTTATCACTAAAGATAATGTAAAAATTTCTATAGACAACGTAATTTTTTATAAAGTAATGGATGCAAGGGCAGCAATTTATAATATTGAAAATTACAAAGCGGGTATAATTTATTCTACAATAACCAATATGAGAAATATCGTAGGAAATATGACCCTTGATGAGGTATTATCAGGTAGGGATAAAATTAACAATGAACTTTTAAGGGTTGTTGATGAAATTACAGATGCTTACGGTATTAAAATACTTTCTGTTGAGATTAAAAACATAATTCCTCCAGCGGAAATTCAACAGGCAATGGAAAAGCAGATGAAGGCAGAAAGAGATAAAAGAGCAGCAATACTTCAAGCAGAAGGTGAAAAGCAAAGCGCCATTGCAAAGGCAGAAGGGTTAAAGCAGGCTAAAATTCTAGAGGCAGAAGCAGAAAGAGAAGCAAATATAAGAAGAGCAGAAGGTCAAAGAGAAGCACAGCTTCTTGAAGCAGAAGGTAGAGCTATGGCAATAAGAAAGATTGCAGAAGCTCAGGCAGAAGCCATTAATCTTGTAAACAAGGCAATAATTGAATCGGGAACAAATGAAGTAGTTATAGCACTAAAACAAGTAGAAGCTCTACAAGAAATGGCTAAAAATCCAGCAAATAAAATTATACTTCCAAATGAAGCCATATCAAGCCTTGGTAACATTGCAGCAATTGGAGAAATGCTTAAAAAATAAGGGGATGCTTAGCATCCCTTTATATATTTTGCTTCGAATTCTTCCTTAGGCAAAGGTTTATCTATAAGATATCCCTGAATTTTTTCAACATTCAATTCTTTTAAAATCTTAAGTTGTGATTCGTTTTCAATACCTTCAACAATTACACTTAATTTTAATGAGTTTGCCATTGAAATAATGGCCTTTATTATTTCGATATTTTTTTCATCTTTTATGTTATTTATAAGGGATCTATCTATCTTTAATATATCTATAGGGAGTCTAGCTATATAATTTAGAGAGGAATAACCTGTTCCGAAATCATCCATTGCAATTTTTACACCTAATTCCTTTAATTTATTTAATATTTCTGCTACCCTTTCTAAATCTTCTAAAGCTTCTTCTTCAGTGATTTCAAGAATTACATTCTGAGGGGAAAAAGTAAACTTTGTGATAGTGTCTTTAATGAACTCTACAAAGTTTTCATCTATAATTTGTTTAAAGGAGGTATTAATTGAAATTGAAAAATTTTTCATGCCTGAATCCATCCAAATTTTACATTGTTTAATTGAATTAGTTAAGACAAAGTTATCTATCTCGGGAAGTAATCCTAATTCCCTTGCAATTGGAATAAACTGATTAGGTGGGATAATCTTATTATCTAAACTTAATCTAACTAAAGCTTCTGCACTACAAACTTTATCTTCCTTTAAACTATAAATAGGTTGATAGAATATAATAAATTCATTATTTTCTATACATTGTTTTAATTTGTTGCTTAAAGTTAAAGTGGTTAAAGCCTTTTCATTTAGTGTAGGATTGAAATATTGATATTTTAATTTTTTCTTTTTACATTCATACATGGCTATCTCAACGTTTTTTAGTAAACTTTTAAGAGTAGAACCGTCCTTTGGAAATTCGGCTATTCCTATTGATGCTTCAATGTATAGTTTGTCTGATTTTAAATGCAATGGTTTGGATAATAGGTTAATAATATCATTAACTATATTTTGAATTTGAAAAGTGCCGCTCAGGTTTTCAAGGATGATTAAAAATTCGTCGCCCCCTATTCTTGCTATAAATTTATTCTTTTTTATATTATTTTGTAATTTCTTTGATAAAAACTTTAAAACTGCATCGCCTAAATCATGTCCATACATATCGTTTATATTTTTGAAATTATCTATATCAAGCAAAATAGCGTAAAAGGGTCTCTTAGCATTTATCAATTCTTCAATGTGTTTTACGGCTTTTAGCCTATTTGGAAGTTGAGTTAAACTATCATGATATGCAAGATAGTAAATATCATCAAGGCTTTCCTTTAATCGTTTTGACGTTAGTTTAAATTTATCCAGCATAGAATTAATGTCCCTTGATAAAATATCAATCTCATCATCACCGTCAATAGGTAGGCGAAGTTCAAGATTTGATGTTTTTTCAATAGTATTAATTATATCCTTAATCAGCATTATCCTGTTGAGGATGGATTTTCTTAATCTAAAAACAAATATCAAGATGGATGTAAGAACTAATAACAGAGAAGTAAGGGAAAAAAACATGATGTTTTTTATAGCTTCACGATAAAAAATCCTTTCAAATCTAATTGTAAAGGACACCGAGGGATGATTAAAAATATTTTTAAAAGTGGTTTTAGCATAAATTAAATTATCATTGAGTTTTAAAGATCGATCAAGAAAATTAGTTTTTTCTATAGAGTCTATATTAACTGTCAGATCATTATCTATTTCACGAATTTCTTCCTTGTTTAAATATTTACCAACTATAAAATACCCTTTTGGCGGAGATGATGCATTGCTGTCTTGAATTGTTTGAATGCTTAATAAAACTGGGGTGTTATAAAGGCTTTCTACGCCTAAAGTATCTTTACCAATTGATAATATATATTTGCGTATTAAAGGAAGTATACTTGTTTTTATATTTTTATTTAAAAATTCATCATCATAACTATTTTGGTTATATCTTTCATATATAATGTTCCCACTTTTATCGGTAATAAATAAAAAGTTTACGCCGTTTTTATCAAAGGAAATATCGTAATTGAAGTTTGAATTTATATATTCGGAATTTTTTGTTTCTACAAACTTATAAGTTTCATCCCACTTTGAATAATCAAGGGATAGGCTATATAACATATGAGCTTGTTTGTTTATATAGATTTCCAAACGATTTATTTTATCATACACTATTTGTTTCTCAAAGATTGTTACAGGATCAAAAATAAATTTTTTAAAAATAAAAAAAGTTAAAACAAGCACTATAAAAGCTACTATGCTAATATCTCTTGTCAATCGCTTTTGTATCTTCATGCCTTATCCTCCAAAAGTTAGTATACAGTAAATATTATACAATAAACAAAAATTTATGAAAATATTAATTTTGTGAAAATACAGATATTGAATTTTGATAAAAATTATGATATTATTTTTTTAAGGAAACGTTTCCAAGGAGTGATTTTATGTCAGTTACAATAAAGGACGTAGCGAAAAAAGCAGGTGTAGGACTAGGAACCGTGTCAAGAGTTTTAAACAATCATCCTTCGGTCTCTGAGGAAACAAGAAAAAAAGTTTTAGATGCAATTAAGGAGCTTGATTATAATCCAAATGCAATAGCAAGAAGCTTAAAAGTAAAATATACAAAGTCTATTGGTGTTATGATTCCTGATATATCCAGTGCCTTTTATCCTGATATAGTAAGAGGCATAGAAGATATAGCAAATGAGTATAAATATAACATAATACTTTTAAATACAGACCTTAAAAGGGAGAAGGAAAAGGAAGCCCTTATAATGCTCAAAGAAAAAAAGGTAGATGGAATTTTATTTATTAGCAATACAATAAGCGAAAAATTAAAAAGGGATTTTAAGAAGATAAACATACCTATAGTTTTGATAGCCACAAAAGATGATGAAAGTGAATTTTACAGCGTTACCATAGATAACGAAAGGGCAGCCTATGAGGCGACAAAGTATTTAATTAAATTAGGCCACAAAAGGATTGCCATGCTTGCAGGGAAAAAGGAAGACCCTAATGCTGGAATTCCAAGAATAAACGGATACAAAAGGGCACTTGAAGAAAGCGGCTTAAAATTAGATGAAAACATCATATTTTACGGTGATTATAAATTTAAAAGTGGATACCAGAATATGCTAAAAATTATTAAGCTTAAGGACAAGCCAACTGCAATTTTTTCAGCTTCAGATACCATGGCTGTTGGTGCTGCATCTTGTGCGATGCAACATGGCTTTAAAGTCCCTGATGATTTTTCAATTATTGGTTTTGACGGAGTAGAACTTGCGGAATACTTTTATCCTCCTATAACTACTGTAAAGCAGCCAAGATATGAAATGGGAGCAAAGGGGATGGAGATGCTTATAAAAATACTTCAAGGAGAAGATGTAGAAAGGGAAGTTCAACTTGATTTTGAATTGATTGAAAGAAGCTCTTGTAAAGTAAAGGGGGAATTAGATGAAATTTATTAAAAAGTATTATTTTGAACTTCTTTTAATTTTACCGCTGGCTTTATACATACTTGGCTTTACTATTTTTCCTATTTTAAAAACCATTTTGTTAAGTTTTCAGGATAAAGATACAGGGGCATTAGGTTTTTCAACTTATCAGTATCTTTTTGCTAAAAAGGATTTTAATATGGCAATATTCAACACAATTGCAGTTACATTGGTAGGGCTTACATTTCAATTAGTTGTAGGTTTATTTATAGCAATGGCTCTAAAGTATGATTTCAAAGGAAAAGGATTAGTAAGGTCTCTAGTTTTACTTCCAATGGGAGTGCCAACACTGGTATCAGGTGTTACATTGCTTTATATATTTGGAACGCAAGGATATTTAAACGAATTGTTATACAGGCTCGGTATAATAACAAAGCCAATTGCGTGGACATCAGGAGGTATAAAAAATATTTTCGTCATAGCCTTTGCGGATTCTTGGAAGGTATTGCCGGTTGTAGTATTACTTCTTTTAGCCGGTTTGGAATCGATTCCAAACGATGTTTATGAAGCAAGTGCAATTGACGGTGCATCAAAAACCCAAACATTTTTCTATGTTACATTGCCTCTTTTGAAACCCTCCATCACAATGACTATGATACTAAGGGCTGTAGATTCATTTAGAATATTTGAACTTCCAAAGATTTTAGCAGGTAGAGTTACTCCATTCCTTGCAACCTATGCCTATGATGAATATTCCTACAACAACCTAAATGCATCAGCAGCAGCATCGACGATATTGCTACTTATCATAATAATATTCATGGTATTATACTTTAGATTTGTGGATAGAGGGGAGGGAGTAAAAGGTGCAAAGTAAAAAAATCATTAGCAAATTTTTCTTCTACCTTGGAATAATACTTATAGTATTGTTTATGACAGTGCCTGTTTATATACTTTTTAGAGTTTCCTTTGCTGTGCCTGAGGATGTTTTAACATCTCATCCGAAGTTTTTAATTACAAGGTTTGAGTTTAAACATTGGGAGCAGGTGTTTAAATCAGGGAATCTTTGGCCTCCCCTCTATAAGAGTTTTATAGTTGCGACACTTACTATGATCGCGGCGTTAATTATTGCTGCACCTGCTTCCTATGCGATTTCTAGATTCGATAGGAAGATAAAATATGCAATAATTCTAACTTTGTTCTTTACGAGGATGTTTCCTAATGTAGGTATAGCACTGCCAATATCTGTTACCTTTTTAAAGTGGAACCTTATGGATACAAACTTAGGACTTGTTATGGCACACCTAATAGAGCAGCTCCCGTTTATTGCGTGGATATTGGTTTCAACCTTTGAAACGATTCCGATTGATCTTGAAGAGGCAGCATCAATTGATGGTGCAGGTAGAATAAGAACTCTACTTAAAATAGTTCTTCCAGTTGCAGCACCAGGCCTTGCAGTTGCAGCTATGTTTACATGGCTTAATTCATGGAACGAGTTTACTTATGCCCTTTATTTATCTCTTACAACAAAGACATTACCGCTACAAATTTATTACTACGTTTTAAGAGGTGGTTTCTTCCAACAGGCAGCCTACTCAACGATACTTACAATACCAGTATTGATTATTACATTTGCCCTCCAAAGATATATAAGATCAGATTACCTTGGGGGAGCTATAAAGGGTTAATGACTGCCTAAGGCAGTTAATATAATCATATAAAAAGGGGGAATCTTGATGAAATTTAAAAAACTTGTAGCACTTGCTTTATCTTTATTTGTTGTTTCAGGTTTCTTTGCAGGCTGTGCTAAAAAGGAAGCTCAGCAGCCTACAACATTAAGAGTTACAATGGGTCTTGGTGAAGAAGAATGGAAGGTTATGAGGGAGGACATATTCCCAGCCTTCGAACAAGCAAACAATTGTAAAATCGAAGCTATTCAAGTTGAATCAGGGGACGTTGTAAAGAAATTAGAAGCTATGAAACAGGCAGGTAAGATGGAAATTGACCTTATTGCACAGGATAACATGGCTCTTGCGCCACTTGTAGAAAAGGGACTTGTTGAAGATATTTCAGAATTTAGAAGCAGAATTCCAGCTGAAATAATTCCTTCACTTGTTACAGTTGGTGAATTTGATGGAAAGCTTTATTTCTTCCCATTCAGACCAAATGTTGAAATCAATTTCTACAATGAAGCTAAGTTCAATCAATATGGATTAAAGCCACCAACAAACTGGGATGAATTATTACAAGTTGCAAAAACATTAAAGGAAAAAGAAGGTGTTGGTAAGGTAGGTATTAAGGCTGTATTTGACGGAAATACAACTGTTCAATTGTTCGAATTTATAAGACAAGCTGGTGGAGATCCACTCGTTCTTAATGATGAAGGAAGCATAAAGGCATATACATTCTTAAAGGAACTTTGGCCATATCTTTCACCAGATTCATTAAAGGCTGACTGGAACACAACAAATAGGTTTATTGCTGAAGAATCAATGTATCTTGCAGCTAACTGGCCTTTTGGTGTTAACGTAATTGTTAAGGATGGCGGAAAGAAGGAAATAAAGGCTTATGGTGGATTCTCAGGACCAGTTAAGGCTTCAAAGGTTCTTGGTGGAGATGTTCTTGGTATTCCAGTTGGTTCACCAAACAAGGAACTTGCTCTTAAGTTCATCGAATACTTAATGTCAAAGGAAGTTCAAGAAAAGCTTGCTTCAAAGCTTGGCTGGCCATCAGCAAGAACAGATGCTTATGGTCAAGTTGAAGATTGGCAAAAGCCATATTTTGATGCTATTAACGAAGCTATGAAGGTTGCTGAACCAAGACCAAACCTTGTTTACTGGGCAGATGTTGACAAGGCTCTTAACGATGCGTTAAAGGAAATAGTTATCGACGGTAAGGATGTTAAGGCTACATTAGACAAGTATCATCAAAAGATTGAAGAAGCAAAGCAAAAAGCAGGTAAGTAATAATTTGGCATGCCCTAGGGCATGCCAAATTTTAATAGAAAGGAGATGTTGCAATGAATGAAATAAAGAACGATCTTTTAATAGATGAATGGAAAATAGTTGAGAAAAATTTTAATCTAGAGGACAACAAAAAAAATGAGACTATTTTCTCAATTGGCAACGGTTATATTGGAATGAGGGGAAATTTTGAAGAAGGCTTAAAGGATAAAAAATATACAGTAGAAGGCACATATTTAAACGGTTTTTATGAAACCCATGAAATAAAATATGGAGAAAAGGCCTATGCCTTTCCAGAGATAGGTCAGACTATGTTAAACGTCATAAATTCAAAGATTATAAAAATTTATGTTGATGATGAAGAATTTAATATGATGGATTCAGAAATTGTAGATTATGAAAGGGTTTTGGATCTTAAGGAAGGAGTTTTAAAAAGAAAAGCTGTATGGAGAACCAAAACAGGTAAAGAATTGGAATTAAATTTTGAAAGATTGACAAGTTTCGATGATAAGCACCTTGCAGCAGTAAAAGTTTCAATTATACCTTTAAATTTTAGTGGAAAAATTAAATTGGTTTCGTTAATAGATGGAAACGTAAAGAATCTTACTGCCGAGGATGATCCAAGAGTAGGTTCGGGACTTTCTGGAAGATCCCTTGAAATAATAGAAAAAAATATTGAAGATGACGAAATTTCAATCCTTTCAAAAACAAAGAATTCTAACTTTAAACTTTTATGTGCAGCCAAAAATTTATTTACAACAGAACAAGATTATACAATAAAGAGCATTGATGATGAATATATAGTTGGAATTGAATACGAAATAAATGGGGTTGAAAAGAATAAAATAGAATTTATTAAATATATATCCTATACAACAACAAGGGACTATGATGAAATTTTTGATGTGAAGGATAGGGTGCTAAAAAGGGCAGCTAAGATGGGTTATGAGAATATCAAGAAAAATCAAATAGAATATATGAAAAGATTCTGGGAAAGTGCAGATGTTGAGATCGAAGGGGATGCTAAACTTCAGCAGGGGATAAGATTTAATATGTTCCATATTCTTCAATCAACAGGTAAGGATTCAAAAACAAATATAGGAGCAAAAGGTCTGACTGGAGAAGGATATGAAGGACATTATTTTTGGGATACAGAAATGTATATTATCCCAATGTTTATATATACAAAGCCTGAGGTAGCCAGAAAATTATTAGAATATAGATATAATACCTTGGACAAAGCGAGGGAAAGGGCGAGACAAATGTCCCATGAAAAAGGTGCTCTTTTCCCATGGAGAACAATAAACGGTGAAGAATGTTCAGCTTACTTTCCAGCTTCAACTGCACAATATCATATAAACGCTGATATAGCATATGCTATTAAGAAATATTATGAGGCAACTTTAGATGAAGAGTTTTTAATAAAGTATGGGGCAGAGATACTATTTGAAACTGCAAGGATTTTTGAGGATCTTGGTCATTATGTTGAAGGAAAGGGCTTTTGTATAGATGGAGTTACAGGTCCAGATGAATATACAGCAATTGTTAACAACAACGCATATACAAACCTAATGGCAAAGGATCATTTGAGTTTTGCAGCCTATGTAGCAGAATATATGAAGAAAAACTTTAATGATGAATATCAAAGGATAAAAGAAAAAATAGAACTTGATGAAGAGGAAATAGCAAGATGGAAAAAGGCAGCAGAAAATATGTATATTCCATATGATGAAAAATTAAAGATCCATCCGCAGGATGATAGCTTCCTTAGCAAGAAAATTTGGGACTTTGAAAATACCCCAAAGGAAAATTACCCTCTACTTTTGCACTACCATCCTCTTGTAATTTACAGACATCAGGTATGCAAACAGGCTGACTGGGTTTTAGCCCTATATTTACACAGCGATAAATTTACTAAAGAACAAAAAATTAGGGATTTTGAATACTATGAAAAAGTAACAACCCACGACTCTTCATTATCACCCTGCATATTTAGTATTGTTGCCTGTGACATAGGATATATAGATAAGGCTTATGATTACTTTATGAGAACGGCAAGAATGGACCTTGATGACCATCATGGAAATACAAAGGATGGAATCCATGCAGCTAATATGGCAGGGTCATGGTTAGGTATTGTGGCTGGTTTTGGAGGATTTAGAGCCTTTGAAGATGAAATTTTATTTAGCCCAAGGATCCCACAAAATTGGAATAGATATTCATTTAAGATAAACTATAGACAAAGACTTATAAAAGTTGATGTAAATAAAGAAAAAGTAATATTACAATTAATAAAGGGAAGCTCTATAAAAGTTAAGTTGTATGATGAAGAAGTTCAGCTAGAGGATAAAATCGAAAGAAATTTAGCGAATTAAAATAGCCTTTAGACTGCTTATGATAAGAAAAACCAAGCTGATTGCCCCATAAAGAGGATAAATTAGTCTTATAAGACTAGAAAAACTAATAAAAGCGAAGGGGATTGAAACTGATATTATTATAATTGCTGTCTGGCTATAATTAAGCTTTAAAAGATGTTTTAGTCTGTTTGAAAGGGAATAGATATCGCTAATTTCAGTTGAAATCATTTCAAGCCAAATAGCAATTAAAAGATTAATAGGGAGTATTTTTCCATAGAATCTTGCAATGTATATATTTGGAACTTCTTTGCTAAAACTTTGAGGATAATAGCACAAAAGGGAGTAGTTTATTATAAGTGCTATAAAGGTTAATATGAAACTTCCTAATATGGAGCCTTTAATAAAGGCTCCTTTATTTTTTATTTCCTCCATCATTGGTGTAAATACTCCTACTAAAGACATAATATTGAAGGAGGCATATATAATAGAAGAAACTATCCAATTTGTTTTAAAGGGTTTGTAGATATCAATGATATGATAAAATGTGTCCTTTTCTGAGAAAAAGACTAAGATTCCAAGTATTATTATGTTAATTGTTGAAAAGGGAACAACTAATGAGTTAAATTCAATAATACCCTTTGTTGAAAAGAGGGAGATTAAAAGCACAACTAAACAAACCAATATTACGGCAAATCTTTTATCGATATGAAAATATTCATAGAGCATCGTTGCAGAACCTGAAATCATAATAACATTGCTGGAAAACACAAAAAAAGTATAAATAAAATCGCTCAAGAATGAAAATTTCCCAAATACAAAATCTAAAAAATCCTTATATGATTTAAATTTATATTTAGTAGATAATTCGATGATTATTATTGAAAAAAACATATATAAAAATAAACATAAAAATATTCCCCAAAAACCATCGACTCCATAAACAGTAAAAAATTGAAGTATCTCCTGACCGGAAGCAAGGCCAGCACCTATAATCGTTCCAACAAACACAAAGGCGATCTTTAATATGTTCATTTTATCACCTTAATATTATTACAAAACTATATTTATGAAAAAAACCTAATAATAATGAATCCTTTGAGGAAAAATAAATAAAAAAGGTAGGTGATGATATGAAAAGGATTATAGCGATATTTTTACTATTGTCCATATTTTTTCTAGCTGGATGCCCTGATAAGAATGAGAAATCAGATACTAATAAAACTGAAGTTAAGAGTAATAAACTGGACAAAAAAAGTGCAGAGGAGTTTTTAAATAATTACATGTTCCACGCAATGCAAAGAGATATAAATGCGATGCTATCCTACTATAGTCCTAAGCTTAGGGAAAACTATAAAGAACTTCCTAAACAGGAAAATCCAAGACCAGTTGCTTATAAAATAGAAAAGGAAGGCTTTAATGAAGATGAGTTTACAGTCCATATATTTAGTTCTTATTCTAAGTTTCCTTATTTTTCGGAGGATGTTTTTAAGTATAAAATTATTACTAAGGATAGCAAACTCATGATAGATGACATTAAAAAGGATAAATCTACTGAGTATTTTGCAAAGGGAAATATTCTTTATAAAAAAGAAGATGAAAAGTCTAAAGGTGAAGCTATTATCTCCGTTGAGGATTTACCCAATTTTGCATCAGCTCAAAATATGCTAACTCCCGAACAGAAGTTTAAAGTCCCTAAAAAAAGATTTGGCCCTTGTGCATCTTCCCCCGAAGGGGACATGATTGTCATATCAAGCATTGATAAGGATTCTTTTTTGGGGATGGTAAAACTTGAGGAGGAAACCTTTAAGGTATCTCAAGGAGGTGGGCAGGGTCAACAGGAGGGGCAAGCTGCCCAGCAGGCACAACAGGAAGGACAGCAGGAGGAGGGAAAAAGGGAGGTAAAAATAAAGTCCATAGATTATTTCCTTGGTAAGGTAATAAATTTAATAGCCTTTTCACCGGATGGTAAAAAGTTTTTAGTCGAGATTGAGGATGAAAAGGGAAAAAGGGAAATTAAAGCATATAATAGTGAAGATGGTTCAAGTATTGATATGCCCCTAAATTCTCAATTTAAAGGTGATGTTTTTTCTTTAAGGGATCCATTTTTTATATCTGAAAAGGAATTTGCCTTTAGCGTTGATGTAAAAGCTAATGCAACGGATGAGGAAAAAAGACTTAAGGGAGACTGGATTTTTGACATTGAAAATAAAAAATTCAGACAAATCAAACAATTTTGATTGGAATTTTAATAATTTCAAAGTATAATATAAATAAAGAAAAAATTGGGGTGGGTTTATGAATATGGGGAAAGAAGTTAAAATTATTAATTTCAAATGGCTAAGATTTAAAAAGAAGCTTAAAAATTTTTTTAGTTTTTTTGTGCCGTCAAAAAATTGTGATAAAGCAAAGCAGAAGAATTCCCAAAGAGTTCATAAGGTAATATAACTTTGTTTAAATTGCATATTTTATTCATATACCTTATATATTTAAGGTCCTTTTTTTGTATGCTATGATGTTATTAAAGTCTTATATTTAAGGGGGATCTTTATGGCTAAAGTTGTATTAAAGAATGTTTATAAAGTTTATCCAGGTAATGTTACTGCTGTAAAAAATGTTAATTTAGAAATTGAAGATAAGGAATTCGTAGTTCTTGTTGGACCTTCAGGATGTGGAAAGTCAACAACTTTAAGAATGATTGCAGGTCTTGAAGAAATTTCATCAGGTGAGCTTTATATAGGAGACAAGCTAATGAACGACGTTGCACCAAAAGATAGAGATATTGCAATGGTTTTCCAAAACTATGCTCTTTATCCCCATATGACTGTTTATGAAAATATGGCCTTTGGATTAAAGTTAAGGAAAGTTCCGAAGGATGTAATCGATAAAAAGGTTAGAGAAGCTGCAAGAATACTTGATATTGAACATCTTTTAGATAGAAAGCCAAAGGCTCTATCAGGTGGACAAAGACAAAGAGTTGCCCTTGGAAGAGCAATAGTTAGAGAGCCTAAGGTATTCTTAATGGATGAGCCTCTATCAAACCTTGATGCAAAATTAAGAGTTCAAATGAGAACAGAAATTTCAAAACTTCATAAGAGATTAAATACTACATTCATATATGTTACCCATGACCAAACAGAAGCTATGACAATGGGAACAAAGATAGTTGTAATGAAGGATGGAGTAATTCAACAAATTGCTGCACCACAGGACATCTATGAACATCCTGCAAATCTATTTGTTGCTGGATTTATTGGAAGTCCACAGATGAACTTTATCGATGCAAAGATTGTTAAAGAAGGAGATAATTTATTCATTGTATTTGGCAATGTAAGGCTCCCTATTCCAGAGGATAAGGCAAAGGTTATTGAAGAAAAGGGCTATATTGGTAAGGAAGTAATCTTTGGTATAAGACCAGAACATATAGATGATAGCACAGATTTCTTAAATGCACATAAGGAAAGCGTAATTGAAGCTAAGGTAGAGGTTATTGAACACATGGGTGCTGAAACATATCTTTATGTTGTATGCGAAGGCAAGAATATAACAGCAAGGGTTGAGCCAACAAGCAAGGCAAAGGTTGATGAAACTATAAAACTTGCTATAGATATGAACAAGATGCACGTTTTTGACAAAGAAACTGAACTTGCTATTTGCTAAGGAGGATAACTATGTCATTCTGCGATGATTTACATTTAGCCTTAGGATATGAAGTTGGTTTATACGATTCAAATGGAAACCTCAAAGAAGGAAAAGATATAGGATTTAAGGACGTTGGTGATATAGAAATCGGTGACTTTACCTTTATTAGGATAGGCGATAATATATTGTCAATTAAGGGTAAATTATCGCAGGATGCCTGTAACCTTGTAAAGCTTTATTTTGGTTATTATAAAAATAAGGAGGCTGCAGATGTTCTGCAGCCTCTTGAATATATTTTAAAAAATGATGTTTCTAAAGAAAAGCTAATAGGAAAGTTTTTGAATAAAACTGTAATGTATATAATGTGTTCTATTAAGTATTTTAATATATTAGAAAGTATTTACGAAGGTTACGAGGCAGAACTTGTAAAGGATGATGAGGGCATTTATATCGTAAAAGAAATTGAAAATTTTGAAGAGGAAGCAGAATCCATTCTCGAGGAGTTGAAGCAGGAAGGTGCTAATAATGTTATAATAGGCTCAGGAAGACAAGTAAAGGGTGATTATACTATAAAAAATTCAGCTATTCATGCTAAAACATCCTGTCTTCTTGCGAAAAATTTAGGATACAATGAAGGAATATTTCATATTGATAAAATGATTCTTTATGGTATAATTTCTGAGGGTGATATGTCTAAAATAGATTTTTATCTAAATGGCGGATATGAAAATTTTTATGATGTATACAGAGATAAAGAGCTTATAAATACAGCGGAAGAGCTCTTTAGGTGTCATCTTAATATTAGTGAAGCATCCAGAAGATTGTATCTTCATAGAAATACGCTTCTTTATAGAATTGAAAAGATTAAGGCTATAACAGGACTTGATATTAAAAAATTTGAAGAGGCTGTTGTATTTAGGACCGTTATTTCTATTTTTAAATTAAAAAGAAAGTAGGGGAAGGTAATGGTTACAATAAAGGATGTAGCAGAAAAAGCTGGAGTATCCCCATCGACGGTATCAAGAGTAATATCGGACAGTCCAAGGATAAGTGAAAAGACTAAGGAAAAGGTAAGACAGGCGATGAAGGAATTAGGATATCATCCTAATGCTATAGCCAGAAGCCTTGTAAATAAGACGACAAAAACTATAGGAATAGTTATGCCACGTTCTGCTGAACATGTCTTTTTGAATCCCTTCTTTCCTGAGGCGCTAAGAGGCATTGCAAAGTGTGCCCATGATGAAGAATATTGCCTGCTTCTTACTACAGGCAATACAGAAAAGGAACAGATGGAATCTTTAAATTCCATTGTTTATGGTGGAAGAGTAGATGGGCTTATTCTGATGTATTCGAGGGTAAACGATCCTATTTTAAACAAAGTTATGGAGCTTAACCTTCCTTTTTCGATGATAGGAAGGCCCTATAATGATGAAAATATAAATTTTGTAGATAATGATAACGTTAAATCTGCCTATGAAGCAACAAACTTTTTAATAAAAAAGGGACATAGAAGGATTGGACTTATTAATGGTTCTTTAAATCTTGTCGTTTCATTAGACCGATTTGAAGGCTATAAAAAGGCATTAATTGAGAATAAAATAGAACTTGATGAAAGTTTATTGACCTCCAGCGATTTTGTTCAGCAGGGTGGATATGATTGTATGAAGATAATTTTGTCAAGTCCTAAGCCACCTACAGCTGTTCTTGTTACAGACGATTTAATGGCCTTTGGTGCTATAAGGGCTGCAAGAGAACTTGGCTTTAAGGTTCCTCAAGATATATCTATATTGAGCTTTAACAATATACCCCTTGCAGAACATGCAACTCCGCCGTTAAGTTCTGTTGATATCAATGCATATAAGTTAGGATTTGAAGCAGCAAGGCTTGTTATCGATGAAATAATGGGAAGAAATGAAGAAAAACAAAAAATTATAGTTGAAACAAAACTAATATCAAGAAAAACAGTAGCAAATTATAAGGCAAAATAACGTAACCCCTTTAAAGAGGTTTTTGCTTACTTTAAGGAGATGATAATGTGAATATCGCTTTGTTTCCTTCCGTAAACGATGTTGATAAGGAATTTTTAAGGGATAAAGATGTAATTGTAATAGACGTTTTAAGAGCTACATCGGTTATTACAACAGCTGTATATAATGGTGCAACTGTTTTTCCAGTATTAGAGGTGGAGGATGCACTAAAGTTTAAGGAAGAAGGATATCTCTTAGGTGGTGAAAGAAGGGGACTTAAAATCGATGGTTTTGATTTTGGAAATTCACCCTTAGAATATAAAAGGGAATTTGTGGAGGGTAAGAATATTGTTTTTACGACATCAAATGGGACAAGAGCAATATATAAATCTTTTAATGCTAAAAATATCTATATTGGGTGTATGCTGAATGGAAAGGCTCTTGTAAAAAAAGTATTCGAGGATAAAAGGGATATTGCCATAGTTTGTGCAGGAACTTATGGTAAGCTTTCTTTAGATGATTTTATATGTGCAGGGAAAATAATATATGAATTATTAAAACTTGGGAATTATAATCCTGATGATATATCAACTGCTGCTTATATTGCCTATAGGGATTATAAAGGGAAAATATTAGAATATGTAAAATATGCGGGACATTATAATTATTTGATTTCTATAGGTTGTAAAGAGGATATAGAATATTGCTTTATGGAAGATATATTGGATGTGGTTCCTGTTTTTAAGGATGGAAGGATAGTAAAAATATAAGGCTGCATTGTATGCAGCCTATATTATTTGAAGTATAAGGAATTTTAAGTATAGGGTTTCGCCGGAGTTCCAAAGGATTGGATGGTCCTTGGATTGGGTCCTATATTCAACTTGCCTTATAGTTTTTTTGGCATCTATTGCAGCATCCATGATTACTTGATAAAAAAGCTCTGGGGTTAAATGATGTGAACAAGAAGCTGTTACCAAAAATCCTCCGGGTTTTAAAAGCTTCATGGCTCTTAAGTTTATTTCTTTGTATCCCCTCATTGCACTTTCTACTGTATCTTTACTCTTTGTAAAGGCTGGTGGGTCAAGGATAACTACATCGAATTTTCTTCCTTCCTTTGACCATGGGTGAAGAACATCAAAGGCGTTGTGGGCTTCAAATTTACATGTATCCTGGAACCCATTAAGTTCAGCATTTTTTCTTGCAAATTCAACGGCATGTTCAGAAATATCTATTCCAAGAACACTTTTTGCACCATATCTTGCGGCGTGCAGAGAAAATGAGCCGGTATGGCAAAAACAGTCTAAAACATCAGCATCCTTTACAATGTCCTTAATGGCAGCTCTATTTTCCTTTTGATCTAGGAAGTAACCTGTCTTTTGGCCGTTTTCTATGTCAACATAGAATTTAACGCCATTTTCTTCGGTAATTATTGTAGTATCAAAGGGTTCTGTTAAAAATCCCTTTTGTTGATTAAGACCCTCAAGTTCCCTAACAGGAACGTCGTTCCTTTCATATATGCCCTTTGGATTGAATATTTCCTTTAAAACTTTTACTATAATATCTTTGTATTTATCAATTCCAAGGGCAAGGGTTTGAACAACAAGATAATCGCTATATTTATCAACGATAAGGGCAGGAAGAAAATCAGCCTCACCAAACACTACTCTACAGCATGTGGTTTCTATAACCTTTTTGCGATAGTTCCAGGCATCTAAAATTCTTCTTCTGAAAAAATCTTCGTTTATTTCTTCATCTTTGTTTCTTGTTAGTATTCTTACTGTAATCTGGGATTTAGTGTTTATGTAACCTTTGCCTATAAATTTGCCTTTAAAATTGTAAACTTCAACTATATCTCCGTTTTCAAAATTGCCTTCTATTTTATCAATTTCACCAGAAAAAATCCAAGGATGCCCCATTTCAGCTCTTAATCCTTTTTTAGATTTTAGAAAGACCTTTGCCATGAAGATTCCTCCATTTGTTTTTTAATTATTTTTATGTTTATTTACATAATCTCTAATAATCATCATTTCTTCAGATTTTAATGCTATAAATTCACCACCTGCAATATATTCTCCATCTTCAACTTTAGTCCAGACGATTTTTACCAATACTCTAAATGGTATATTATTCTCTATTCTAAAATAAAATGATAGAAAGCTTTCATTTGGAATAAAAAAATTTGACCTTACACATATACCAGCTTCAGAAATATCACTTACATAAAGCTTAGCATTATCATCAAGAAAAGTTCTTTTTTCATTATTTAAAATTAAGGTAGGATATAGAATTTGACAGTCCATTTTGACCCTTTCAAATTTTCTGCGTTCTTTATAATTCATATAACCACCCCAATCCCTATCTATATTTTTATTATACATGAGAAACAATATACATTAAATATAAAAAATTGTAAAAAATAAAATTAGAATGGAGGGATTTTATGACGAACTATTTAGGAGTTAAAACTTTTTTTATAATGCTTGCAGTAGATATACTAATTGTTCTTGTTACCTTCTTTTTATTTTCTAAATTAATACCCGGTGAGAAAAGACATAGGATATGGGAAAAATATATAAGCTCCTTTTCAAGGTTTGTTATTTATCTTTTTTTAGTTACGGTTATAATAAACGTGATAACAGCTTTAATAGTCTACTCTTTAAGATATCAAAAATACTTAAATTATATTGCCCCGGCAGTTCAATCTGTTCTTATAGGATTTATTGCTTCATGTGTTCCAAGGCGTGGTGTGGAGGAAAAAAAGCCTTAAGCTTATCAACCCATAAATAAAACCCATTCACCAGACAATGGTTGATCTCAATTTCAAAAAGTAACGCCTAATATATGTGGCACTTTTAGATGAAAAATCTAAAAAGTGCCCTATATTTTTTGACTTTATTGAATTAATATATCCTTCTTGGTATAATTTAAGAAAAAGAAAGGGGAAAGGTGTATGAAGGTTGTTGCCTTTAACGGAAGCCCAAAAAAGGAAGGGAATACATATCATGCTATAAAAATTGTAGCAGAGGAACTTGAAAAGGAAGGAATTGAAGTTGAAATAGTCCATGTTGGAGATAAAATTATAAGAGGCTGCATAGCCTGCGGGATGTGCTACAAAAATAAAAATGAAAGATGCATAACGGATGATGAGGTAAATGAATGGATTCAAAAGATGAAAAACGCTGATGGGATAATTTTAGGCTCACCAGTTCACTATTCTGGCATTGCTGCAACCATGAAGGCCTTTTTAGACAGAGCCTTTTATGTTGCATCAGCAAATGGAGGGCTTTTTAGGCATAAAGTAGGAGCCTCAGTAGTTGCTGTGAGACGTTCAGGTGGGGTTACAACCTTTGAACAGCTTAATAATTATCTTCTTTATTCAGAAATGCTCATTCCAACGACAAACTATTGGAATGTAATTCATGGTGCAAAGCCTGGGGAAGTTTATCAGGATGAAGAGGGAGTTCAGATAATGAGACTTCTTGGCAAAAACATGGCATGGCTTTTGAAATTAAAAAAGAGTGGAGAAGGTATAGTCCTTGAGCCTGAAAAGGAGAAAAAGATTTTTACTAATTTTGTTCGCTGATACTAAATAGGCAAAAATTCCACAAAAAAACACTTGAAAAAATAAAAAAAATGTCTTATAATTTATTTTGTCGATAGCGGGGTGTGGCGCAGATGGGAGCGCGCGTGGTTTGGGACCATGAGGTCGCAGGTTCAATCCCTGTCACCCCGACCATAGGTTTAGCCTTAAGGCTAAACCTTATTTTATAATCTCATAAGGAAATTTTTACCGGGGCGTAGCGCAGGTGGTAGCGCGTGTGGTTCGGGACCATAAGGTCGCAGGTTCGAGTCCTGTCGCCCCGACCAAAATGGCCTGTGGCTTTATAGCTTACAGGTCTTTTTTACTTTCATTAAGAATTTTATATTTATTTATATGCTCAAAAATTTTTATATATTGGTAGGAAATAAACACATTATGGAGAATAAATTTAGTAAGAGATAAAAAATGTGAGGTGGCGATATGGATAATCATAAAAGAACAGCAATTATAACGGGTGGAGGTCAAGGAATAGGAAGGGGAATAGCTAAAAGGCTATTAAAAGAAAATTATAACGTCATAATTGCAGAAATAGATAAAGAGGCAGGAGAAGAAACGGAAAGGGAATTGAGCTTATTAGGCAACATAAAATTTATTCACTGCGATGTATCGAAGGAGGATGATGTTAAAAAACTTATTAAAGAAACGGTAAAAAATTTCGGTGGAATTGACGTTTTAATAAACAACGCTGCAATTTCAATAAATAAGTCTATAACAGAACTTAGCCTTGATGAGTGGAACAGGGTAATTGGAGTAAACTTGACTGGTGCTTTTTTATGTTCAAAATACTGTGCACCCTACATAAAAGAAAGAAAAGGCTCCATAATAAACATAGCTTCAACAAGGGCCTTCATGTCGGAACCGAATACCGAGGCCTATTCAGCATCAAAGGGGGGAGTATTTGCCCTAACCCATGCCTTGGCTATAAGCCTTGGCCCTGATGTAAGGGTAAACTGTATAAGTCCAGGATGGATTGAGGTTAGCCACCTTAAGAAGCAAAGCCAACGATATATCGCAAATTTAACGGAAATGGACCATAAGCAACACCCAGCAGGAAGAGTTGGCAACGAGGATGATATAGCATCGCTAGTTTTATTTTTAATCGATCCACAAAATTCCTTCATAACAGGTGCAAATTTCATAGTTGATGGAGGCATGACAAGGAAGATGATTTATGTTTAAAAATAAATAATTTATAGAAAGAAGGTCTTATTATGACAAAAGGTGCTGTTGTTTATTTTTCCCTCGATGGGAATACAGAGTTTGTGGCAAATAAGATTGCTGAAAGGACAGGATTTGAAATTATAAAGATAAAGCCCTTAAAGGAGTTTAAGTATAAAGGATTTTGGAAGTTCTTTTATGGTGGGAAGATGTCCCTTTTTGGAGAAAGGCCGGAGGTTGAGAGGGTGCCTAATTGGGAGTTTTACGATACAATATTTTTAGGGACTCCAATTTGGGCAGGAAGACCTTGTCCATATGTCCTATCTTTTATTGAAAATCATCCTTTAAATGACAAGAAGATATACCTATTTTCGACCTTTGCAGCGGACGAGAAAAAGGCCTACGAATATTTCACCAAAAAAATGAATTTGATTATCTCTGATGAAATTGGCTTTAAGGATTCTTTTATAAAAAATAAAATAGAAGTTGAAAAAAGAATAGAGAATTGGCTCAAGGGGCTCATATGAGCCCCTTGTAGACTGTTGAAAAAGTTATTTTTTGATAAGCCCCGTGAAGGATTTCCCTGGCATTCGCTCATTTCGCTAAGCAATTCTAAGCTTTTCTTTGTTTTCAAAAGTCCTACCCTCGTGAGCCGACATCCGTGTCGGCCACTCGGCTCTGCACGTCCGTGTGCAGAATTACGGACTTTTGAAAAGTCGAAAAGTAAGAATTGCTAAAGCTTATGAGAGATGCCTTTTTGAAATCCTATCACGGGGCTCTTGCAAAGTCTGAATACAAATTAGGGTTTGTCTACAATCTGCAAGGGGCTCATATGAGCCCCTTGTTTATTGCGCCCCAAAGATAAAGGGATAATATGGTTCTGTAGGGTTTAATGTAAAGCTATAATTATTTTATCATAATTCCTACTTTTATTTGACAATACTAATATCAAATATTATAATTTTATATAAATATTAAAAGACTATGATGGGAAGAGTAGATATGGGAAGTAGTCATAGCGAGTCGGTGGCGGTGGAAGACCGATACGAAGCCCATATTGAAGAACATCCCGGAGTTTCTTACCGAAATCGTAAGAGAGTAGGCTAAGACGTGGCTGGAACGTTAAATCCAGGGGGTATGTTAGTACCTTCAAAGAGGCCATTTTGGCAATTTGGGTGGCACCGCGGAAGTTAAGCCTTTCGTCCCATTTAGGGATGAAGGGCTTTTTAATTTGTAAAAACATACAGGAAAGGGAGGATAAACATGTTTGAGGTTGAAGTAAAGGAACTTTATAGACATCAAGAAAAGTATTTAAATCAAGAGGTTAAAGTTAGCGGCTGGATAAGAACAGTTAGAAGTTCTAAAAGCTTTGGATTTATTGAGCTTAATGACGGAACCTTCTTTAAAAATCTTCAAATTGTATTTGACGAAAAACTAGATAATTTTAAGGAAATTGAAAAGCTTCCCATTAGTTCATCAATAACTGTGGAAGGTAAGTTGGTTGAAACACCCGGTGCAAAGCAGCCCTTTGAAGTTCATGCGGATAGGATAGTAGTTGAAGGATATTCCCATTCTGATTATCCGCTACAAAAGAAAAAGCATTCCTTTGAATACCTAAGGACTATAGCCCACCTAAGACCAAGGAGCAATACCTTTTCAGCAGTATTTAGGGTAAGGTCAGTTGCAGCCTATGCTATTCATAAGTTCTTCCAAGAAAGAGGCTTTGTTTATGTTCATACTCCAATAATAACAGGAAGCGACTGCGAAGGCGCAGGACAAATGTTTAGAGTAACTACCCTTGATCTTAATAATCTTCCAAGAAAGGAAGATGGTTCAATTGATTTTTCTGAAGACTTTTTTGGCAAGGAAACAAATCTTACAGTTTCAGGACAATTAGAAGCAGAAGTTTATGCCCTTGCCTTTAAAAAGGTTTATACCTTTGGACCAACCTTTAGAGCAGAAAATTCAAATACACCAAGACATGCATCGGAGTTTTGGATGATTGAGCCAGAGATTGCCTTTGCTGATCTTAACGATTATATGGACCTTGCAGAGGATATGGTTAAATATATAATCAGCTATGTTCTTGAAAATTGCCCAGAGGAGATGGAGTTTTTCAATAATTTCATTGACAATACATTATTTGAAAGATTAAATAATGTTGTTAATTCAGAATTTGCAAGAATAACATACACAGAAGCAATAGAGCTTTTGAAAAAATCAGGAGAGAACTTCCAATTCCCAGTTGAATGGGGATGCGACCTACAAACAGAACATGAAAGATATATCACAGAAAAAATATTTAAAAAGCCAGTATTTGTAACTAATTATCCAAAGGATATAAAGGCCTTCTATATGAGATTGAATGATGATGGAAAGACTGTTGCAGCTGCAGACCTTTTGGTTCCTGGAGTTGGAGAGATAATCGGAGGAAGCCAAAGGGAAGAAAGATACGATGTGCTTTTAAATAGAATAAGAGAGCTTGGAATGAAAGAAGAGGACTACTGGTGGTATCTAGAACTTAGAAAATACGGTGGAACAAAGCACGCAGGATATGGCCTTGGTTTTGAAAGAATGATAATGTATCTAACAGGAATGAGCAACATAAGGGACGTTATCCCATTCCCAAGAACCCCAAGAAATGCTGAATTCTAAAGTGACAGGCACTTGACATTTTGACTTTTTGACATTACTATAATTTACCAACACCTTTTTAGATGAAAAGTCTAAAAAGGTGTTTTTTATTTATAGAATATACTTGAAAATAATGGTAAAAAGACTTAAAATATTATTAAAAGACGTGCACATATTGTGCACCAATGGAGGGGTTGGGATGAAAAGATTTGCCTTTATTATTCATCCAATTGAATATACTGATGTTAGCAGAAAATTTAAGTTTCTAAAAAATCTTTCAGAAAAAAATGTTGAGAGGATAATAAAATTTTTACCTCCTATAAAAATATCTAAAATAACAGGGGTAAAAAGTGAATTTTCAGAAACAGAAGGTTATTTTATTGCAGTTCCTTTAACATCAAATCAGATGTTATCATTACCTGAAGATTATGTTTTAAAAAGAATAATAAAGGCAGCAAAAATGGCAGAGAAATTGGATGTTGATATAGTAGGTCTTGGGGCATTAACATCCGTTGTTGGGGATGCAGGAATAACAATCGCTAAAAACGTAAACATCGCAGTAACATCTGGAAATAGTTTAACTGTTGCAACAGCTGTTGAAGCAACAAAAAAGGCAGTCGATATTATGGGTAAATACCTAGATGAATGCAATGTTGCTGTAGTCGGCGCAACAGGATCCATTGGAAAGGTTTGTGCAGAACTTTTATTGCAAGATGCAAAAAATATGTTCCTTGTAGCAAGGAATATGGAAAGGTTAAAGGAATTTGCAAATAGATTAGAAGGGAATTATAATAAAAAGGTTTGTATAACTTCCGACATAAAGGAAGCACTTCAAAATGCAGACGTTGTTATAACCGTATCAAGTTCTAAAGATGCCATTATCGAGGCAGAATATTTAAAAAAGGGAGCAATAGTTTGCGATGTTGCAAGGCCAAGGGATGTTTCAAAGGATGTAGCAAAAAAAAGGCAGGATGTATTAATAATAGAGGGCGGAGTCGTTGAAATCCCTGGAGATGTAAACTTTAATTTTAACTTTGGTTTTCCACCTAAAACAGGATATGCCTGCATGGCTGAAACCATGCTCCTTGCTTTAGAGGGAAGAATTGAAAACTATTCCTTAGGAAGGGATTTGAGCCTTGATAGGGTTAAAGAGATACATAATCTTGCTAAAAAGCATGGCTTTAAACTTGCTGGCTTTAGAAGTTTTGAAAGGCCTGTTACAAAGGAAGACATCGAAAGGGTAAAAAGATTAGCCTTTTCCAAAGCATAAGCCCTGCATTATGCAGGGCTTCAGACTGTTGAAAAAGTTGTTTTTTGATAAGCCCCGTGAAGGATTTCCCTGGCATTCGCTCATTTCGCTAAGCAATTCTAAGCTTTTCTTTGTTTTCAAAAGTCCTACCCTCGTGAGCCGACATCCGTGTCGGCCACTCGGCTCTGCACGTCCATGTGCAGAATTACGGACTTTTGAAAAGTCGAAAAGCAAGAATTGCTAGAGCTCATGAGAGATGCCTTTTTGAAATCCATTCACGGGGCTCTTGCAAAGTCTAAACACCAATGAGAGTTTGACTACAATCTAAGCCCTGCATTATGCAGGGCTTACTTTTTTAAAAACATTTCACCGATTTTATAAACATCTCCGGCACCCATTGTTATTAAAAGGTCTCCTTCTTTTAGCTCGCCTTCTAAATAGTTTACTATTTCATCAAAATCCTTGATGTATACAGAGTCAACGCCGTGCTTAACAACTGCATCCGAGAGCATTTTAGAATTTACAAGTCCGGTATCCTTTTCCCTTGCGGCATATATATCGGTAAGAATAAGTTTGTCAACTCCTAAAAAGGCAGTTGAAAATTCATCGAATAGAGTATATGTTCTTGTATATGTGTGGGGTTGAAATACGCAATATATTCTTTTATGAGGATAGTTTTTAGCAGCTTTAATTGTAGCCTTTATTTCGGCAGGATGATGGGCATAGTCGTCTATTACAACTACTCCGTTCTTTTCCCCTTTTTTCTCAAATCTTCTGTGGGTCCCCTTAAATTCTAAAAGGCTATCTTTAATTGTTTCAACATCAATTCCCAAAAAGTGTCCACAGGCTATAGTAGCTAGAGCGTTTAATACGTTATGTTCACCAGGAATAGATAGCTTAAAATCGCCATATGGTTTATCGTTTAGATTAACTTTAAATGAGGCACATCCCTTTTCGTCATACTTTATATCTATTGCCTTAAAATCTCCCCTGTTTATCCCGTAGGTTAATTTATTGCATTCTAAGTTTTTAAAAATTTCTATGATGTTTTCATCTTCAGCATATCCAACAACAAGGCCATCCTTAGGAATAAGTTTACCAAATTTTAAAAAGGCCTCTTTTATATGATTGATATCCTTATAATAATCTAAATGGTCTGCATCTATGTTTAAAATTACACCAATAAAAGGATAGAATTTTAAAAAGCTTTCTTTATATTCACAAGCTTCTGTAACAAAGTATGGACTTTTACCTACCCTAACATTTCCACCTAATATATCAACCTCTCCACCTATCATTAAAGTAGGATCAAGATTAGCCCTTAATAGCATCAATGAAACTAAAGAGGTTGTTGTAGTTTTACCATGAGTTCCAGAAATTGCCACACCTTTTTTGTATCTTTTCATTATTTGTCCCAAAAATTCGGCTCTATCGTAAATGATCAAGTTCCTACTTCTTGCCTCCATAAGTTCAGGATTATCATCCTTTACAGCTGCAGTATAGACAACAATATCTGCATCTTCAATATTTTTAGCATCGTGTCCAATAAATATTTTTGCACCCATTGCTTGTAACTTATCTGTAAGATGGGATTTTACTCTATCAGAACCAGAAACCTTGTAGCCGTATTCTAAAAGTATTTCAGCAAGGGCACTCATGCTTATTCCACCAATTCCAATAAAATGAACTTTTTTATCAAAATCCCTTTCAAGATCAAACATCATATCACTCCTAAACATAATTTACATAACATTATTTTATATTTTTAATTATAATATATCAATAAAATATTGGTAATCGTTGAAAATCTGACTTGTTTTTTTTACAATTAGATTAGATGATTTATAATTTGCCATTATATAATATGTATAAAAATAAAAAAATATGATAAAAATATTTAAGTGAATAGGATGTGGGAAAAATGGAAAGACTAAACAGGAAGGAAAGGGTAGCAGCTATACTTAAAATATTATCAGACAATCCTAATAAAGTAATAAGCCTAAGTTATTTTCAAGAAAACTTTAATATGGCTCGATCAACTTTAAGCGAAGATGTAACTATTTTAAAAAAAGTAGTTGAAGATATTGGGGTTGGAAGTGTTGAAACTGTGGCTGGGCCAACAGGTGGAGTTAGATTTGTGCCTTCTTTAAGGGAAGAAGATAAACAAAGCTTTTTAACAGAGCTTTGTGAAAGTTTAAAGAATAAAGACAGGATTATGCCGGGAGGTTTTTTATATACAAATGATTTAATTTTTTCTCCGGATATTACAAATAAATTAGGCATTATTTTTGCAAGTTATTTTAGAGGTAAAGAACCTGATTATGTTCTTACAATTGAAACTAAGGGCATTCCAATAGCCATGATGACTGCAAGATACTTGAATGTTCCTTTAGTTATAGTAAGAAGAGAAAACAAGGGGGCAGAAGGCCCGACTGTAAGCATAAATTATGTTTCAGGCTCAAAAAGGCAAATTCAAACTATGAGCCTTCCTAAAAGGGCAGTAAAAAAGGGAAGCAAAGTAGTATTCATAGACGACTTTATGAGGGCCGGGGGGACAGCAAAAGGGATAGTAAAATTAATGGAGGAGTTTGAATCTAAAGTTGTAGGAGTTGGAGTTTTTATAGAGGCTAAGACTGAAAAAAAGTTAGTTCAAGATTACATATCTCTACTTATACTGAATAATGTCGATGAAGAAAGGGAAATAATTGATGTAAAACTTAAAAACAATTAATTCTCCAATTTAATTTGGAGAATTAATATAAAATTTTTCAAAATATTCACAATTTTAAGCAGGAATTTGAAAAAAAATGAAGAATATATTTAATAAGCAACATGGAAGGTGGTGAATTATATGCAAATTACCGATGTTAGAGTAAGAAAGGTTATGAACGAAGGCAAGATGAAGGCTATTGTATCAGTTACCTTTGACAACGAATTTGTGGTTCATGACATCAAAGTAATAGATGGACAAAATGGATTATTCATAGCAATGCCATCAAGGAAAACACCAGATGGTGAGTTTAAGGACATTGCTCATCCAATAAACACACAAACAAGAGAAAAGCTTCAAGCAGCCATCCTTGCAGAATATGAAAAGGTAAAGAACATGCCAGAAGAAAATGAATAATCATAAAAAGGAAGTGAAATACTTCCTTTTTATTTTTTTGTTAATTTAATTGCAATAATTTTGTTAATACAATATAATATATAGGGTAGAAAAATATCGAATTGAGGTGCAGAATATGAATAAGTGTTATGGCATCATATTAGCCGCTGGCGAAGGAAAAAGGATGAAATCTAATCTTCCTAAAGTTTTACATAAGGTTTGCGGCAAATCCATGATAGAGCATGTTATTCATGCACTTGATTCTGTTGTCGAAGACTTTACCATTGTTGTTGGACATGGTGCCGATAAGGTTAAGGGTTACCTTGGTGATAGATTTAGTTATTCATATCAGGATAAGCAACTTGGGACAGGTCATGCGGTAATGTGTGCAAGTGAATTTTTAAAAGGTAAAAAAGGGACAGTAATTATTCTTGCAGGAGACACTCCACTTATTACATCTAAAACCATATCAGAGGTTTTCCAATATCATATTGAAAAGGGATATTCTGCGACTGTTATAACAGGTGTTGTTGATAATCCAAAGGGTTATGGAAGGATTGTAAGGGATTTTGAAGGCAACCTTGAAAGAATAGTTGAAGATAAAGATGCAAATGAATTTGAAAGGCAGATTAAAGAAGTAAATTCTGGGGCATACTGTTTTGATATAGAATCCCTTTTAGATTCCATTAAGAGATTGAATAATAACAACGCACAGGGCGAATATTATCTAACAGATGTAATAGAGATATTAAAGTCAGATGGCAAAAAAGTTGGTGCCTATGTAACTGATTTTGAAGAATTTACAGGTGTTAATTCAAGGGCACAGCTTTATGAAGCAAGCGTTATAATGAGAAAAAGGATTATAAATAAATTCATGGATGAAGGAGTAACTTTCATTGATCCAAATAATACTTATGTAGATTCGGATGTTCAAATAGGAAAGGATACAATAATTTATCCAGGAACAATACTCGAAGGGAAAACAGTAATCGGTGAAAACTGTATAATAGGACCAAACACAAGGCTTGTGGATGTTGAGGTTGAGGATGATGTAACGATTCAAAACTCAGTTGTTTTAGAAAGTAAAATAATGGAAGGGGCTAATATTGGCCCGTTTGCATATATAAGACCTGAAAGTGTCATTGGCAAGGATGTAAAAATAGGGGATTTTGTTGAAATTAAAAAATCAACAATTGGCGATGGAACAAAAGTTTCACATCTTACTTATATTGGTGATGCTGAGGTTGGAAGGGGATGCAATTTTGGATGTGGAACTGTTGTTGTAAACTATGATGGAACAAAGAAACATAAAACAATAGTTAAAGATAAGGCCTTTATAGGCTGTAATACAAATCTTGTTGCTCCAGTTACAGTTGGGGAGGGAGCTTATATTGCCGCAGGTTCTACAATAACGCAAGACGTTCCAGATGGAGCACTTGCAATTGCAAGGGAAAAGCAGGTTAATAAAGAAGGATGGGTGCAAAAAAGAGGAATTTGGAAAAAATAGCTTAGGAGGAGTTAAAGATGTTTGGACATGGTAAGCACATCAAAATATTTACAGGAAATGCTCATCCAGAGCTTGCGAAAGAGATAGCTGATATCGTAGGCGTTCCGATGGGAAATGCTGTTGTGGGAAGATTCAGCGACGGCGAAATTTCTGTAGATATTAATGAAACTGTCAGAGGTGCAGATGTTTTTATAGTTCAATCCACATGTGCACCTGTTAATGACAATTTAATGGAGCTTCTTATAATGATTGACGCCCTCAAAAGAGCTTCTGCAGGACGGATTACAGCTGTTATACCATATTATGGTTATGCAAGACAGGACAGAAAAGCAAAAGCAAGAGATCCAATTACAGCGAAACTTGTCGCAGATATTTTAACAGCTGCTGGAGCTAATAGGGTCTTAACAATGGACCTTCATGCTGCACAGATTCAGGGATATTTTAATATCCCGGTTGATCACCTTCTTGGAGTTCCAATCCTTGCAAAATATTATCAAGAAAAGAATTTTAATGAAGATGAAGTGGTAGTTGTATCACCTGACCTTGGTAGTGTTACAAGGGCAAGAAAATTTGCAGATAGGCTTCACGCACCAATTGCTATAATAGATAAAAGAAGACCAAAGGCAAACGTTTCAGAAATAATGAATGTCATCGGAGATGTTAAGGACAAATATGTTATTTTAGTAGATGATATGATAGACACTGCAGGAACTATTACTAATGCAGCAAATGCCCTAAAGGATATGGGGGCAAAGGAAGTATTTGCATGCTGCACCCATGCGGTATTATCTGGCCCAGCTGTTGAAAGAATTGAAAAATCAGCAATTAAAGAACTTGTAGTATTAAACACAATTCCTCTCCCACCAGAAAAACATCTTGATAAGATAAAAGTTTTATCTGTTGCACCTATTTTTGCAGAGGCAATAAAGAGAATATATGAAGACCTTTCCGTAAGCAGAATATTTGAGTGATAGGCCGGTTTAATCCGGCTTATTTTTTTAGTTGCTTCTTTAATATTTTATTGTAAAGAATTATAATTTATAGTAAATATTAGTTTTACTGGGGGGGTTTGATGAAGAGGGTTTTGATTGTGGAGGATCATGAGGAAATCAGGGGATTTATAAAAATAAATTTAAAAAGAGAAGGTTATGAGGTCCTTGAAGCAGAGGACGGGGAAAAGGCGCTGGATATATTGAAAAAGAATGACGGCATTGATATAGCTATTGTAGATTTAATGCTTCCTAAGCTAGATGGATTTTATGTTTGCAGTAAGATTAGAGAAAAGGATCCTTTTATAGGAATTATTATACTTACGGCAAGGTCTCAAGAGGCTGATAAGATAATTGGATTTTCAAAGGGTGCTGATGATTATGTTGTAAAGCCCTTTAGCCCAAGAGAATTAGTTGCAAGAGTTGATTCGCTTTTTAGAAGGGTTTCTATGATTAGAAGAAATAACAATGAGATTTTTATGTATCCTTTTAAAGTCGATTTTAACTCAAGAAAATTTTTTAAAGAAGACAAAGAAATTGAACTTACCCATATTGAATTTGAACTTTTAAAATTATTCATTAATAACCCTAATAAAGCTTTTAAAAGGGATGAAATTTTAAACATAATATGGGGCGAGGACTATATTGGAAGTTATAAGATAGTTGATGTTAATATAAGTAGGCTAAGGCAGAAGATAGAAGATGACCCTACATGCCCTAAATATATTAAGTCTATAAGAGGATATGGATATAGGTGGGAAATTAAGTAATAGGGGGCTAAAGAAGGTGAAATCTTTAATCAAAAGGATTGTTTTATTATTTTTTGTGTTTATTTTTCAATCTTGCAATTTCCATGAAGAAAATATTATTGTAAAGCCTATGATTCCTAAAGAATACGAAATGGCAATCGGTAAAATAAAATATTTTGTTGCTCCTAACTCGAAATTAACTTCTCCAATAGATGGGGAGAACAGAAACGCCATTTATTTATTAGATTTTGATGGAGATAAAAATGGTGATATAGTTTATTTTATAAAAACTTCGGATTTGTTTTCACCTTTAAAAATAGGGCTTATTAAAAGTTCTAGTTTTATTAATGCAGTTAGTTATGGATTTGTTGGAGACGAAATTCATAAATTTTATTATTCAGACTTAGATAAAGATAAAAAAATGGAGTTTATTATAGGGAGCTATAAAAATAATTCGAAGGAAGTTTTTATATTAAAGGAAATAGAAGGAATATTAAGGGTGGTATTTAAGTCGGAGTATGAGGATTTTGCTATTAATGATATAGATGGGGATGGGACAGATGAGATATTGCTAATAAGAAAAGACGAATTTCCCTTTTTAAATATATTAAAGGCTGAGGGTGAAAAATTTAACTCCTTATATGTAGTTCCTTTAGACAAAGGAACAAAACACTATAAAAATATAACCTATTGTAAATTGAATAAGAGCCAAAATGGAATAGTTATAGATAGTTTAATAGGAGAAGAATTAGCACTAACTCAAATATTAGTTTTAGATAAGAAAAAGATAAAAAATTTGTTTTTAAACTCCCAAAATCATATATGTGAAAATGGAATAAAGGCTTATTATATAAAATCACAGGATATTGATGGAGATGGATTTATTGAAGTTGCGATACCAGAGATTAATAACAGTTTTCAAAATGAAAATATTTGGATTAACAACTGGTATAAGATAGATGAAAAGGGAAATTTAATCTACTCCTGTTCTACCTATGGTGATGATAGTTATTATTTTCTTATTCCTAAAAAAATACAAAGTAACTTTATAATTAAATATAATCAGAAGGACTATGAAAGTGTATCCTTTTATTTAAAGAATTCTAATAAATATCTTTTTTCTTTATATAGGATTAAGGAAGGAAAGACAATAGATTTGGCGGATAAAATTAAAATATTGGATTATCTGAATTACAGAGTATACATAAATTATGATAAAAAGATTTTTAATCCGGATGAAATAGAAAAAAATATATTCATAAATAAGGAATGATTTAACATGACGGGGATTAAAAAAAGGTGGGTTAAGGATTACATTATAGGGATTATAGTTATTTTAATAGTTTTCAATCTATCCTTTGCCCTTATCATAAGAAACTATTATTATTCAAGCTTACGACAGCTTTTGATAAATAAAGTTAATACATCTACGGAGTTTTTCAATAGATATTTCACAGATAAAGAAAAAATAACTTTTCTTCTTAAAAATTATGTTGAAGATTATTCCTTTGATGAGGATTTTATTATTCAAGTTTGGGATACTAAAGGGAAAGTGCTATTTTGTTCTAGTGGATTAAATTATGCTGAAAATCTTCAATCAGATTATATTCTTGCTCTTCAAGATAAGGTTCATTCTTCTATATACATAAACAATATAACAATGGAAAAATTAATAGCAGCATCAGCTCCCATAAAGGTGGATGGTTCCATAGTTGGAGTTTTGAGAATAATAACATCCTTAAGGGAAGTGGATTCTAGAATAAAATATTATATAACTTTTGTTATTTTTATTAGCTTTGTTTTAGTGATATTTCTATTTATTTTGAGCTTAACCTTCAGTAAAAGCATAATAGAACCTATAAAGGATATCAACGAAGTTGCAAAAAAAATGGCAAGGGGTAATTTCGATGTAAAAATAACCACAAAATACAACGATGAGATTAGAGAGCTGGCAGAAACTTTAAATTATATGGCAAACGAGATTAAAAGGATGCAGAATTTAAAAAGTGAATTTATATCATCGGTATCCCATGAACTAAGAACACCTTTAACTTCTATTAAGGGATGGAGTGAAACTATTTTGACAAGCGATTTTAATGACTTAGAAGAGGTAAAACAAGGGTTAAGGATTATAACAAAGGAAGTAGATAGGCTTTCAAATATGGTTGAGGATCTTCTTGATTTTTCAAAACTTGAAGGTGGAAAGATTAAATTAAATCTTGAAAACTTTAGTTTAAATCAAGAAATTCATGATATTTGTAATCTGTATAAAGGGAAGGCTAACAATAAAGGTTTAAAAATAACTGAAGAATTGGATGAAAATGATATTATTTTGGCTGATAAATTTAGAATAAGACAAGTAATAATAAATCTTATTGATAATGCTGTAAAATTTTCAAGGCAAGACGGGTCAATCTTAATAAGAACTAAAAGGGAAAAGCATGCAGTAAAGATAATTGTGGAAGATGACGGTATAGGAATACCAATTGAAAAGATAGATAAAGTAAAAGAAAAATTTTATAAAATCGATATAAAAAAGGAAGGAAGCGGACTTGGGCTTGCAATATGCGACGAGATAATCAGACTCCATAAAGGTGATATTGTTATAGAAAGCAATGAAGGATTAGGAACCAAAGTAACAATATATTTGCCACAATCTGAGGTAAGTTAATAAAACTTACCTCATTTTTGCAATATAACAAATTACTTATTTCCTTTTTTGTAAAATTCCAAATTGTTACCATATTGTTACCAAAAATATATATATTTTTAATAAAATTTATATTAAGAAGAACAATTTAATTTTTAGGGGGGATAAGATGAAAAAATTCTTAAGTGTTTTTTTGGGGATTTTGATTATGGTTGGGACATTTTCATCATGCTCAAAGCCTTCTTCAAATCAAGGAAGTTCTGACAACAAGTCTTTAAACAAGAGTCAAATTGAGATAATTCAAGCTACCAACCCAGAAAAACTTCCACAGGTTGCAAGGGATAGAAAAGATACTTTAATAGTAGGAACTACTGCACCAAATGGAACCTTTAATCCAATTTATTCAGGAAGTTTATATGATTCATGGGTATGTTCTTTGATTTTCGATGGACTTATTAGCAATGACGCTGAGGGTAATCCAATTCCAAATGTTGCGGAAAAATGGGATATATCTGAAGATGGCAAAACATATACCTTCTATATTAAAAAGGGAATTAAATTCCATGATGGAAAGGAACTTACAGCTGAAGACGTTGCCTTTACCTTCACAGCTATCTGCGATCCTAATTATGATGGACCAAGAACAGATGCTGTTATGTATTTAGAAGGATATGAGGAATACAATAAGGATAAAGAAAATAAAGTAAAGGAAGTTAAAGGAATAAAGGTTATCGATCCATATACAATACAATTTACTTTAACAGAGGCTCAAGCACCTGCTATTTGGAATTTTGGATATGGAATACTTCCAAAGCATTATTATGGTTTTGAAAAGGGAAATATTAAAAAGCTTAAAGACCTTTTCTTAAAACCAATGGGTTCAGGAGCATATACACTTAAGAGTTACAAGCCAGGTGCAGAAGTAGTATTTGAAAAAAATCCAAACTATTGGAAGGGCGAACCAAAGATTAAAACCATAGTTATGAAGGTTACAAATGCAAATACGGTAGTTCAAGAATTAACCTCTGGAAACGTAGATATAGATGCTGTAGGTAAGCCAGAAATGGTTGAACTTATAAAGCAGGCGGGATTTTTCAACATATATAGCTATCCTTCCAATTCCTATGGGTATATAGGATTAAATCTCAGGGATGAAAGATTTAAGGATAAGAGAGTAAGACAAGCACTAATGTATGGACTTGATAGAAAAGGGTTTATAAACGCTTATTATAAAGGAAACGGTCAGGTATGTAATGCACCAGTTTCACCAGTTTCTTGGGCATATACGGATGAAATAAACCAATACGAATATAATCCTGATCTTGCAAATAAACTCTTAGATGAGGCTGGCTGGGTAAAGAAGGAAGATGGGTTTAGATATAAGGATGGTAAAAAATTTACAATCCATTGGATGACCTATACAGGAAGCAAATATGTAGAATCTTTAATACCTATTGTTAAAGATAATTGGGGAAAACTAGGAATAGAAGTTGTTCCAGAACTTATGGAATTTGGAACATTGGTTGAAAAGGTTTATGACAAAAGGGAATTTGAAATGTATAACATGGCTTGGTCCCTATCGATTGACCCAGATCCATCAGGAATATTCTCAAAGGCGCAAGATGTTCCAGGAGGAAACAATTCTGTTGGCTGGGTAAACGAAGAATCAGAAAAACTTATGAAACAGGGTCTTACTGAATTTAATCAGGAAAAGAGAAAGGAAATTTATAAACAGTGGAACAAACTTGCAAATGAGGAATTGCCATATCTTTTCTTGAGCTATAACAAGGATAATGTTGCTGTAAGCTGCAGGGTTAAGGGAGTAAATCCATCACCATATATAGATTGGACATATGATATTCAAAATGTTGAAATAGTTGATGTTAAATAAAAATTGCCCGGCAATCGCCGGGCAATATTTAGGAGGTAGGACGATGAGGCAGTATATTACCCGAAGATTACTTGAAATGATTCCTGTTCTTATAGGTATATCTATACTAATTTTTGTTATTTTTCAATTGGCACCTGGAGACGCGGTGTCAGCAATAGTTGATCCAAAGACATCAGCTGAAACTAAAGCAAAGCTAAGAGAACAGCTTCACTTAAATGAACCGATTCTTGTTCAGTATAAATATTGGGTAATGGATATCTTAAAGGGTCAATGGGGAGAATCCTTTTATTATAAGCAACCTGTTTCAAGGGTTATAAATTCCTTTATATGGAATTCTTTTTATCTTTCATTAGCGTCCTTTATACTTAGTGCAATTCTTTCTATTCCAATTGGTGTTTTATCAGCTACAAAACAATATTCAAAATTTGACTACATATTCACTATATTTGCCTTGATAGGTATTTCGATGCCCTCATTTTTCTTCGGACTTTTACTTATAAAGTGGTTTGCAGTAGACTTAAAGTTATTTCCAGTTTCAGGGATGACTAATCCAGGAAGCACAGCAACGGGCTTTGCTTTATTTAAGGAAGTTATGCATCATATGGCACTACCACTAATAGTTTTAACCCTTGGAAGCCTTGCGGGACTTATGAGATATACAAGATCAAGCATGCTGGAGGTTATAAGGCAGGATTATATTAGAACAGCAAGGGCAAAGGGATTAAGGGAAAAGGTTGTCATATATAAACATGCCTTAAGGAATGCCCTTATTCCTGTTGTGACTATTTTCGGAATGAGCTTGCCAGGACTTTTTTCAGGGGCTATTATTACGGAACAAATATTTAACTGGCCTGGTATTGGACCTATTGAACTTCAGGCAGTAAATACAAGGGATTATCCACTTTTGATGGGTATAAATATGCTTCTTGCTCTGCTAACTTTACTTGGTAATCTAATTGCGGATGTTACTTATGCTTTAGTTGACCCAAGGATAAGGCTAAAATAGGGGGGATTTATATGCAGACTGTTCAAAGTGTAGAAGCAAAAATAAGAGAAGAGAAAATATTAGGACCTTGGCAGCTTGCTTGGATTAGATTAAAAAGGAATAAGCTTGCAATGTTTGGATTTTATATTTTGATATTTATGGTGCTACTTTCAGTTTTTGGACCAATAATATCGCCATACAATATGGAAACATTAGACCTTAGCAATATTTCTGCACCTCCTTCTCTGTCCCATCCCTTAGGAACAGATGAGGTAGGAAGGGATGTTTTAACAAGAGTTATGTATGCCGGGAGAATATCTCTATCAGTTGGAATAGTAGCAGTTTTGATAAGTGTTTTAATAGGGAGTATAGTAGGTGCAATATCTGGTTATTATGGAGGAATTATTGATGCTGTTTTGATGAGAATAGTAGATATATTTATGTGTTTTCCATTTTTGCCACTTCTTTTGATGGTGGCTGCTGTTATGTCGGATTATAAGATTCATCCTAATTATAGAATTTATGTCGTTATGTTTATTATAGGAATACTAAGTTGGCCTGGACTTAGCAGAATAATAAGAGGTCAGATACTTTCTCTTAGAGAACAGGAATTTATCCAAGCTGCGGAAGCGCTGGGATTAAGGGATAAAAGAAAAATATTTAGGCATCTTTTACCAAACACCTTTAGTTCGATTATCGTTTCAGCAACATTGGAGGTTGCCGGAGCCATTTTAACTGAATCTGCTTTGAGTTATCTTGGACTTGGAGTTACACCTCCAACTCCATCATGGGGCAATATGGTAAATGCAGTCACAGATGCTTATGTTTTTCAGTTTTATCCTTGGAGATGGGTTCCCCCAGGAGTATGTATTTTTATAACAGTTATGGCAATAAATTTATTAGGTGATGGTTTAAGGGATGCATTGGATCCCAAATTAAAACGCTAGGAGGGGGACAAAATGGACGAATTATTAATAATAAAAAATTTGAAAACATACTTTTATACCGATGAGGGAGTTGTAAAGGCTGTTGATGATATTAGTCTAAGGATAAATAAGGGAGAGACTCTTTGCATAGTTGGAGAATCAGGCTGTGGGAAAAGTATAACTGCAATGTCAATATTAAGATTAATACCCGATCCACCTGGTAAAATAGAGGGCGGGGAGATAATATTTGAAGGTAAAGATCTTTTGAAGCTTTCAGATGATGAAATAAGGGAAATTAGAGGAAATAAAATTTCGATGATATTTCAAGAGCCTATGACATCTTTAAATCCTGTTTTTACAATAGGGAATCAAATAATAGAAGCTATAATACTTCATCAAAAACTAGATAAAAAAGAAGCAACTAAAAAAGCGATTGAGGCTCTAAAACTTGTAGGGATACCACGAGCTGAAGAAATAATAAATGCATATCCCCATGAACTTAGTGGTGGCATGAGACAGAGGGCTATGATTGCAATGGCTATGGTTTGTAATCCTACTCTTTTAATAGCAGATGAACCAACAACAGCCCTTGATGTAACGATTCAGGCCCAAATACTTGACTTGATGAGAAAATTAAAGGAGGAAACAAAAACAAGCATTATGCTTATAACCCATGACTTGGGTGTTGTTGCAGAAATGGCAGAATATGTAACAGTGATGTATGCAGGTAAAGTTGTTGAGGAGGCTGATGTTATTGAACTATTTAAAAACCCTAAACATCCTTATACATTGGGCTTATTAGAATCAAAGCCACAAATACACATTGATAAAGAAAAGCTATATTCTATTCCTGGGCAGGTTCCTAATCCCTTTAATTTACCTAAAGGATGTTATTTCTTCCCAAGGTGTGAAAGAGCGATGGAAATTTGTAAGGAAGTTATGCCAACGTTAAAGGAAGTTGGCAATGGACATAAGGTTGCCTGCCACCTTTATGGGGGTGATAACAATGAATGAAGTTATACTAAGTGTTAAAAATTTAAAAAAGTATTTTCCAATAAGGTCCGGTGTTTTTCAAAAAGTTGTTGGACATGTAAAAGCTGTTGACGGTGTTTCGTTTGAGCTAAGAAAAGGTGAAACATTAGGTCTTGTTGGCGAATCGGGATGCGGGAAATCAACAACAGGAAGAACTATACTAAGGCTTATAGAAAAAACTGAAGGAGAAGTAATATTTGAAGGCAAGGATATTTATAAGTTAAGTAGAGAAGAATTAAGAAAATTAAGACCAAATATGCAAATTATATTTCAAGATCCATATTCATCCTTAAATCCAAGGATGACAGTAGGAGAAATAGTAGGAGAAGCTTTAATTGAACATGGTATGGCAGATAAAAATACAGTAAAGTCAAAGGTTGAAGAGGTTTTAGAGATGTGCGGATTAAGCTCTTATTATATAAAAAGATATCCCCATGAATTTTCAGGAGGACAAAGACAAAGGATTGGAATTGCAAGGGCACTTGCATTAAACCCTAAGTTTATAGTGTGCGATGAGCCAGTTTCGGCATTAGATGTCTCAATACAGTCTCAAATAGTTAATTTGCTTTGTGAACTTCAACAAAAGTTTAATTTTTCTTACCTTTTCATTTCTCATGATTTAAGTGTAGTAAAGCATATAAGTCATAGGGTTGGAGTTATGTATCTTGGTTCATTAGTAGAGCTTGCTGATAAAAAAGAAATTTTTAAAAATCCAATTCATCCTTACACAAAGGCTCTTTTATCAGCGGTTCCAGTTCCTGATCCTACATTGAAAAGGGAAAGGATAATACTTGAAGGAGATATACCAAGCCCTGCAAATCCTCCAAAGGGCTGTAAATTTCATACAAGGTGTCCATATAAGATGGACATTTGTAAAGAGGTAGCACCAGAATATAAGGATATAGGTAATAACCATTTTGTTGCATGTCATTTAGTTGGAAGGTGATATTATGGAAAAGGATAAGGAACATTTAAAGCTTGAATGGAAGGATATTTTGGCTATAATGATTGCTCAGTTTGAAATATTAATGCCACTTGTTCTTATCTTTTGGTTTATACTTTGGGTAGTTTTAAAAATAATTGCTATAACTTGGGTGAAATAACTAAGGCTGCCTAATGGCAGCCTTTTTATTATACTATTCCTTGAGCAAGCATTGCATCTGCAACCTTTACAAAACCAGCGATATTTGCTCCAACAACAAGGTTATCCTTATGTCCGTATTCTTCAGCCTTTTGGCTAGCATTCTTGTAGATATTTATCATTATATTATGGAGTCTTTGATCTACTTCTTCAAATGTCCATGATAATCTTAAGCTGTTTTGTGACATTTCAAGGGCGGAAGTTGCAACTCCACCTGCATTTGCAGCCTTTGCTGGTGCAAATAATACGCCGTTATTTAAGAATATTTCAGTAGCTTCAAGAGTTGATGGCATGTTTGCACCTTCACCAACAGCAATAACTCCATTGTTTACTAATGTCTTTGCTGCTTCTGCATCTATTTCGTTTTGAGTTGCACATGGAAGTGCTATATCGCATTTTACATTCCAAATATTCTTATGGCCTTCATGATATTCAGCACTTGGGTGGAATTTTATGTATTCTGAAATTCTCTTTCTTTCAACTTCTTTTATTTGTTTAATTGTATCAAGCTTAATTCCATCTTTGTCATATACATATCCGTTTGAGTCGCTCATTGCAACTACCTTAGCACCAAGTTGCATAGCTTTTTCAGCAGCATAGATAGCAACGTTACCTGAACCTGAAATTACTACAACTTTATCCTTGAAGGAATTTCCTTTAGCATTCAACATTTCTTCAACGAAGTAAACAAGACCATAACCTGTAGCTTCTTTTCTTACTAAACTTCCACCATATGTTAATCCTTTTCCAGTTAAAACACCTGCTTCATAAGCGCCTGTGATTTTCTTATACATTCCATAAAGGTAACCTATTTCTCTTGCACCAACTCCTATATCACCTGCTGGAACGTCGATGTCTGGACCTACATGTCTATAAAGCTCAGCCATAAAGCTTTGACAGAATCTCATTATTTCTGCATCTGATTTTCCCTTAGGATCGAAGTCTGAACCGCCTTTTCCACCACCAATTGGAAGGCCAGTTAATGAGTTTTTAAATATTTGCTCAAATCCAAGGAATTTGATTATGCTTGCGTTAACTGATGGATGGAATCTAAGTCCTCCCTTGTATGGTCCAATTGCGCTGTTGAATTGAATTCTAAATCCTCTGTTTACGTGAACCTTTCCATTATCATCAACCCATGGAACTCTAAACATAATTTGTCTTTCTGGTTCGACAATTCTCTCTACTATTCCAGCTTCGATATATTCAGGTCTTCTTTCAAGAACTGGAACAAGGGAGTCAAGAACTTCCTTAACTGCCTGATGGAATTCAGGTTCGTTTGGATTTCTTTTTACTACTTGTTCAAATACTTGATTAACATGTTCTCTTGCGTTCATAAAATGCGCCTCCTATGTAAAAATTATCTATAAATATAATAGCACATGTTAAAAAAATTATAAATATTTTTTAAAAAATCAATTTAAATATTGTTCAAAAATGATATATTGTAAAAAAAATAAAATAATGAGAAAATATTTTAAGGAGGTTGATATTATGGAGAACAGGATATTAATAGTTGATGATGATGTCAATATTTGTGATCTTTTGGAGATATATCTTGAAAAGGAAGGATATAAAGTCTATAAAGCTAACTCAGGAGTTGATGCTCTTAAGATTTTTAGGGAAAGGCAACTTGATTTAATAGTTTTAGACGTGATGATGCCAGGCCTTGATGGTTATGAAACATTAAAGGAAATTAGAAAAACTTCTGCTATTCCTGTTGTTATGCTTACAGCAAAAGGAGAAACCTTTGACAGAGTTTTAGGGTTAGAGCTTGGCGCAGATGATTATATTGTAAAGCCTTTTGAACCTAAGGAACTTGTTGCAAGAATTAGAGCGGTATTAAGAAGATATAAACCTCAAGTTCAGAAAAAATCCCTTGAATATAAAGATTTAATAATTGATGCAGATTCATTTATTGTTATATATAAGGGACAGGAGATGGAGCTTCCACCAAAAGAGTTTGAACTTTTATATTTTCTTGCGTCAAACCCCAACAAAGTTTTTACAAGGGACCAGCTTCTATATGAAGTTTGGGGGTATGATTATCCGGGAGATTCAAGAACAGTTGATGTCCATATTAAGAGAATAAGAGAAAAGCTTCCAGAGCATGATGAATGGCAGATTAAAACTGTTTGGGGTGTTGGATATAAATTTGAGGTGAAGTCATAATGAAAAAAAGTTTATTTGCAAAGCTAATAATCACTTATTTTGTAATTTTAGCTATATCCTTTAGTTTGGTTGCTATTTTTCTTTCGCAATGGTTTTATAATTATTCAGTTAATCAAAAAGCTGCAATATTGCTAAAACAAGGAACCGTATTAAAGGATATTGTTTCAGACTATTTTGATAGAAAAATCAGCAAGAAAAAGCTAAAGGATGAGCTTTTATTAATAGATAGACTTGTAAATGCAAGAATATGGGTGGTTGATAAATACGGGTATATCTATGCTTATACTGAACCAACGATAGACTATGAAAAACAGCTAACCTTTACAGAATTCCAAGATGTTATTTCTGGGAAAATTGTAATAAAAAAGGATAGCTTTAAAGGTATATTTAAAAAGCCAATGCTAACCGTGGGCATTCCAGTTTATGTAGATGATAATGTTTTGAGTGCAATTTTTTTGCATACCTCACTTGATGAAATAAGATTTGCTCTTAAAAAGGTATATATTGTTATATGGATGTCAGCTTTTTTTGCAACCGTTATCTCTCTTTTTATTATTTTCTATATTTCCGAAAAAATACTAATAAGGCCTTTAAGTAAAATAAATGAGACAGCAAAGGCTATATCAAAGGGAGAATTTGACAAAAGAGTTGACATAGATTCAGAAGACGAGATAGGAAAACTTGCCAATTCTTTTAACTACATGGCAGATACATTGAAGAATTTAGAAAACATGAGAAGAAATTTTATTGCAGATGTATCACATGAACTAAGATCACCGATGACATCCATTAACGGATTTATCTCTGGTATGCTTGATGGAACTATCCCAATGGAAAAATGGACAAAATATCTGGAGGTCGTCCATGATGAGATAAAAAGATTAATTAGACTTATTAATGATCTTTTAGATCTTGCAAGCTTAGAATCGGGTGAATTTTCATTAAAAATAGGGATATTTGACATAAATGAGCTCATAAGGCAAAGAATTATTAAATTCGAAGATAAAATCAACAAAAAGAAAATAAATGTAAATGTTTATTTAATTGAAAAAAGAATGATGGTTAAAGGGGATAGGGATAGGATCGACCAGGTGTTGACAAATATAATAGATAACGCCATTAAGTTTGTCCATGAGGGTGGCAATATTGAAATCAGAACAGAAATAAAGGAGGATAGACTTTTAGTGAGTATCTTTAATGATGGCCCTCCAATTCCTAAAGAAGATATAAAGTATATTTGGGATAGATTCCACAAGGGTGATAAATCAAGGACCAAGGGTGGAGGAACAGGACTTGGACTTTCTATTGCAAGGCAGATTATAAATAAGCATAACCAAACAATTTGGGTTGAGTCAGGTGAAAAGGGAACAAAATTTACATTTACACTTGAAATTTCATAATTTTTATTTATTTCAAATATTATTCATACTTTTTTAAAAATTGGAAGATAGAATATAAAGTGAGGAGGTGTAAGTATGGAGTTTAATGAAAATAACTGGGGGAGTGGAGTAAAATTTGTTGAAGAAAGAAGACCTAAAAGGTTTTTAAGAGCTATTGGAATTATACTTTTAGTGTTTTTTTCTGCTTCGTTAGGAGGAATATTAGGCGGATATTATGTTAAAAAGAATTATGAATCGAATTCTTCAGGAATTACACTGCCTAATTTAACTCAGCAAACAACATCTACACTACCTAAAAATTCTATAAATAAAGTTGCAGAATTAGTTGGACCTGCTATAGTTGGAGTTAATAATAATGTAGATACATTGTTTTGGGGAAAGCAAAAGCAAGGCTCCGGTTCTGGAATTATATTTGACAAAAACGGTTATATCGTTACCAATTACCACGTCATTGAAGGGGCAACCGATGTTACTGTAACTTTATCTGGAGGCAAAAAACTTCCTGCAAGGATTATAGGAGCAGATTATGAAACAGACATCGCAGTATTAAAAGTTAATGCCACTAATCTTCCTGTTGCTAAATTTGGTGATTCATCAAGCGTTAGGGTTGGAGATATAGCCATTGCTATAGGTAATCCACTTGGCGAGGAATTTGCAGGAAGTGTTACGATGGGAGTTATAAGTGCTATTAACAGGGAAATTACAGTTGAAGATAGAAAATATAAAGTTATTCAGACAGATGCTTCCATAAATCAAGGCAATAGCGGTGGTGCACTTTGCAATGAAAATGGAGAAGTTATAGGTATTAATACATTAAAAATAACATCAGCAGAAGGTATGGGTTTTGCAATACCTATAAATGAGGCTAAAAAAATAATCGAAGAATTGATGAAACATGGCTATGTTTCAAGGCCATATATAGGAATCGCAGGCACGTTTATTGACGAAGAACAGGCAAAAGAATATGGAGTTCCTGTAGGTGTTGGTGTTCAGGAGGTTGTAAGGGGAAGCGGTGCTGACCTTGCTGGAATAAGACCTGGAGATATAATCGTAGAATTCGATGGTAAAAAGTTAACTAAATTTGAAGATCTACAGGAGGCAAAGGAAAAACGTAAGGTTGGGGACATAGTAAAGGCTAAAGTATGGAGGGATGGAAGATATTTTGATGTTAGAATAAAATTAACAGAACAAATTAGATAGGCTGCATATGCAGCCATGTTTTTTTTGAATAATTTATGGTAATATTTTTAATGGAAATATAAATGGCGAGGGAGTGAGAGGATGTATCTTGTAGTTGGACTAGGAAATCCAGGAAGGGATTACGAAAAAACAAGGCATAATGTTGGTTTTGAGGTTATTGATAGATTAGCAGAAAAATTAGGAGTAAATGTTAACAAAATAAAGTTCAAAGGTTTATTCGGGGAAGGAATTTTTGATAATAAGAAGGTATTGCTGTTAAAACCCTCAACCTTCATGAATTTAAGTGGAGAGAGCTTAATAGAAGCTGTTGAGTTTTATAAAATTAATGTTGAAAATATTATTGTCGTTTATGACGATGTTGATATAGATGTTGGAAGGTTAAGAATTAGGCCTAGCGGAAGTGATGGTGGCCATAATGGAATGAAAAGCATCATATATCATCTGCAGGATAATAAGTTTCCAAGGGTAAGAATTGGAATAGGTAAACCCAAATTTGATATGGTATCCCACGTTCTTGGAAAATTTTCAAAGGAGGAAGAAGCTTTAATAGAAAAAGTAGTCGATGTTGCTTCTGATGCTGTTTTGGAAATAATAAAAAATGGTATTCAAAGTGCTATGAATAAGTATAACTCCTTCGATGTAGGCACAAAATAAAGCCTAAGGGGGTGAAGTTTTGAAATATAAGGGGTTATTGGAGGTATTATTAAAAAATAGAGAATTCAATGAAATCATAAGGGCTATAGAAAATAAAAATACCCCATGTCAAGCACACGGCCTTTCGGAATCTCAAAAGGCCTTGGTTTGTTATTGTCTTTTTTTGAAGTTAAATAGGCAGATGCTTATTTTATCTTACAATGATATAGAAGCTAAAAAAATCTACGATGATATTAAAAATTTTACAGATCAATGCTATTATTTTCCTTCTAAAGAACTCGTCCTTAATATAGACGTTACATCCTTTGAAATTAAATCAGAAAGATTAAAGATTTTAAAAAAGATATTAAATGGGGAGAAAGTAATTGTTGTATCTACTATTGACGCTATTATGTCTTTAATGCCACCTAAGGATGTTTTAAAAAACAGTTTTTTGAAGATAAACGAAGGCTTAAATATTGAGGTTTTAGACTTGGCTTCTAAGTTATATGAATTAGGTTATGAAAGAGTTGATATAGTTGAAGGGAAGGGACAGTTTGCCCAAAGGGGAGGAATAGTTGACATTTTCCCAATTGATAAAGAGGAGCCGATAAGAATTGAATTTTTTGATGATGAAATCGATACGATAAGGACTTTTGATGTCCTAAGCCAAAGGAGTATTCAAAGGATAAGTGAAATTATAATAAATCCGGCAAGGGAAATTCTACTTGATGATGCTGCCTTGAAAAGAGGATATGAATTAATAAAAGAGGATTTAGAAGCAAAACTTAAAAGTTTTTCAAAAAAGAAAAAGGATGAAGCTAACTTACTAAAACAAAGATACGAAGAAATTTTAGAAAAGCTTTCTAATTTAAAATATTTTGAAGGAATAGATAGTTTTTTGCCTTATTTTTACACATATAATTCAAACTTACTAGATTATTTTAATGATCCTATAGTTATATTAGATGAATCCTCAAGGATTTCACAAAGAATTTCTTCTGCTTATGAAGATTTTCAAGAAATGTATAAAAATATGCTTGAAAATGGGAGTGCTCTATCAAGACAGGGAGAATTTTTTATTCATCCTGAAATTATACTTGGTAACTTAAAAGGGAAACAATTGGTTTCTTTCAATATGCTTCCAAGGATTGTAGAGGATTTTAAACCTAAGGCTATAGCAAACTTTAATGCCATTGGACTAAATTCCTATGCTGGCAATTTAGAATATCTTATTGAAGAACTAAGACTAAAATCAAATAGAGGATACAAAATATTAATATTTACTCCTACAGAAGCTAAAGGACTAAGGCTTAAAAATTCATTAAAGGAAGAAGGTTTTAATTCTGTTTATAAGGAAGATATAGATGAGCTTATTGAAAATGTTATAACAATAACAACAGGAAGCATATCAAAGGGGATGGACTTTCCTGATATCAAACTTTTGATTGTTTCTGATACGGAAATACATCCAAGCAAAAAACAAGTAAAGAAAAAAACAAAGGAATCAAGATCAAAGAAGATTGATGTATTTACTGATCTTAAGGTTGGAGACTATGTTGTTCATGAAATACATGGAATAGGAATATTTAAAGGAATAAATGAGCTTGTTATTGAAGGTATAAAAAGGGATTATTTAGTAATTCAATATCAGGGTAATGATATATTGTATGTTCCTGTAGAACAATTGGACATCATTCAAAAATATATAGGTGCAGATGATAATCCTCCTAAAGTTAATAAGCTTGGAAGTTCAGATTGGATAAAAACCAAAAACAAAGTAAAGGCTTCCCTAAAGGAGATGGCGGAGGACCTTATAAAGCTTTATGCGGAAAGAAGCAGAATTCAAGGACATGCTTTTTCACCCGATACTCCATGGCAAAGACAGTTTGAAGACGAATTTCCATATCAGGAAACAGAAGATCAACTAAGGGCAATAGAAGAGATAAAAAGGGATATGGAAAGTCCAAAGCCTATGGATAGGCTTCTCTGTGGGGATGTAGGCTATGGTAAAACCGAAGTTGCTATGAGGGCAGCATTTAAAGCAGTGATGGATGGCAAGCAGGTTGCTGTATTGGTTCCTACGACTATACTTGCAGAGCAGCATTACAACACTTTTCTTCAAAGATTTAAAGGTTATCCGATCAACATAGATATGATTAGCAGATTTAGAAATCGGCAGGAACAGAAAAGAACCCTAAAGGAACTTGCAAATGGTAACGTAGATATTATTATTGGGACACATAAACTTTTAAACAAAGAAGTAAAATTTAAAGATTTAGGACTATTAATTATTGATGAGGAACAAAGATTTGGAGTTAGCCATAAGGAAAAGATAAAAGCCTTAAAAAAGAATATAGATGTTTTAACATTAACTGCAACGCCGATTCCAAGGACCTTACATATGTCCTTAATTGGTGTTAGAGATATGAGCATAATAGAAACCCCTCCTGAGGATAGATATCCTGTGCAGACCTATGTTTTAGAATATAATGAAGCGATAGTTAGAGAGGCAATTTTAAGGGAAATTTCAAGAGGTGGTCAGGTATTTTTTGTTTATAATAGAGTGGAAACTATAATTGATATGCAAAGGGAAATATCAAAGCTGGTTCCTGAGGCAAGGATAATAATAGCCCATGGACAAATGAATGAAGAAGAACTCGAAGATGCAATAATAAGTTTTATTAATGGTGATGCTGAGATTTTATTATGCACAACGATAATTGAAACAGGAATTGATATGCCTAATGTTAACACATTAATAGTCTATGATGCAGACCGAATGGGACTTTCTCAGCTGTATCAGTTAAGAGGGCGAGTTGGAAGATCTAACAGGATCGCATATGCATACTTTACCTATAAAAAGGATAAAGTTCTTTCTGAGGCTGCAGAAAAAAGGCTTAAGGCTATCAAAGAATTTACTGAGTTTGGTTCAGGATTTAAAATTGCCATGAGGGACCTTGAAATTAGAGGTGCCGGAAGTCTTTTTGGCACAAAACAGCATGGCCATTTGGCAGCTGTTGGGTATGACATGTATTGTAAACTCCTTGATGAAGCTGTAAGGGAACTTAAAGGGGAGGTAAAGGAAGAGGAGATAGAAACGCAGATAGAACTTCAGATAAATGCCTTTATTCCTTCGGAATATATAGAAGATGAAAAATTAAAAATCGAGGTATATAAAAAGATAGCTTCCATTTTTGATTATGAAAGCAAGATGGATATAATTGATGAGCTTATAGATAGATTTGGTGATGTTCCAAAGAACGTAGAAAACTTAATTCAAGTTGCCTATATTAAGGCTTTGGCTAGGAAATTAAAGATAACAAATGTAAAGCAAATCGATAAAGATGTATTCTTGCACTTTAAAAATGCGGATGTCTTAAGTTTAGAACTTCTAAAGGAATTAAATATGAAGTATAATAATATCATTAGTTTTGGAAGCGTCAAAGAGCCAATTTTAAAAATAAAAATCAATAAAAATAGTGAACTTTTACAGGTTCTGACCAACATTATGGAAGATTTTTGCAGTTTGCAATAAATTACAAAATAGTATATAATATTTGATAAGTTTGAAAAAGGAGAGGATGGGCGTGAATTTAAAAAGACTTTCTATCATTTTAGCAATTACGTTATTTGTCAATTTATTGGGGGGATGTGAGCTTATATCAAAAACTGAAGAGGGAGAAAAGAAAACGGTAGTTGCAAAGGTTAATGGAGAAAAAATAACAAAGGGTGAGTTTGAAAAAATATTTCAATCTCAACTCGTTCAATATGAAATGATGTATGGGAAGGATTTTGCGACAAAAAAAGAAAACGAGGAACTTGTTAAAAATATTAAAGAGGATTTATTAAATGAGCTTATAAATGAAAGAATTCTTCTTCAAAAGGCAAAGGAACTTAATGTTCAGCCTTCACAGGATGAGATAGATAAGGAAGTTGCTAAAGCTTATGATGAAGCGGTTAAGCAAGCAGGTGGAGAAGATAAGTTTAATAAGACACTTGAAGCTTTTAAAATGACTGTTGATGATTTTAAAAAATATATGGCCAATAGAGTGATTATTGACAAAGTTTATGATGAAATAGTTAAGGATGTAACAGTCAGCGAAGATGAACTTTTAAAATATTATAACGAAAACATGTATGATTATACTGAAAAACCAAACAAGATGAATGTATCCCATATACTTGTTGAAACTGAGGACACTGCAAAGAAGGTTTTAGAAGAGCTAAACAAAGGGGCAAAATTCGAAGACCTTGCTAAAAAATATAGTATAGACCCCGGTTCAAAGGACAAAGGGGGAAATCTTGGAGATATATATTATAATGATGACAATTACGATAAGACCTTTTTAACTAATGCAATTGCACTTCCAGTTGGGAAAATAAGCCCGATAGTGAAGACACAATTCGGATATCATATTATAAAAGTAAACAAGAAAGAAGAATACAGATTAAAAACTTTTGATGAAGTAAAGGACCAAGTTAAAGAAGTTGTTTTGGAACAAAAGAAGGCGGATAAAATAGACGAAACATTTAACAAGTGGAAGGAAGAAGCTAAAATTACAAAATATATTGATAGATTATAATTGAAAACAATTAAAGCAAGGGTTTTTACCCTTGCTTGTTTTTTAAAATTAATGTATAATTATAAAAAATAATGAATAAATATGATAAGAGGTGATAATATGAAATATATCTATGAAAATGATTCAAGGGACGTTTTAAGAAGCAATCAAAGGAATATGCCTAATTCTTGTTCCTATTGTATATATAAGGCAAAGCCCTCTACATCCCAGTTTAGTTGCAATATTTGTCATTTAAAATACCTCCCCAAAAAGTAGTTTCAGGAAAATCCCTGAAACTTTTTTTGTCCATATACATTTTTTTGGTATATTTTTTGAAAATTTGAGAAAATTATAAATAATAGAAAATAATAAGAAGGAGGGAGAAAATGAAGGCTACTGGTATCGTAAGAAGGATAGATGATCTTGGCAGAGTGGTTATTCCAAAGGAAATAAGAAGAACTTTAAGAATTAGAGAAGGAGACCCTCTTGAAATATTCACTGATAGAGAAGGCGGAATAATACTTAAGAAATATTCCCCAATCGGTGAGTTAAGTGAGTTTGCAAAGGAATATGCTGAAGCTTTACAAGGTCAGGTTAATAGACCGGTTTTAATTTGTGATAAGGATTCAATAATTTCAGTTGCAGGTGCCAATAAGAAGGAGTATATCGACAAAAGAATAAGTGAAGACCTTGAAAGGATAATGAGCGAAAGAAAAACAGCAGTATATAATGCAAAAGAAGGTGGAAGGGCCTTTGCACTTACTAAAGATGAGGAAGACGACGTAGATTATACTGCACAAGTTATAGCTCCAATTATTGTTGAAGGGGAATCGATAGGAGCTGTTATTATAATGTCTAAAGAAGCAAATGTAGCAATGGGTGAAATTGAAAGAAAGCTTGCTGAAACGGCAGCTGCATTTTTAAGTAAACAGATGGCATCTTAACATAAGAAGAATCCTCCTATTTTTACATAATTCGGCCATGTAAACTTTTGTTTATATGGCCGAATTAAAATGGGGTGGTTAGTGCTATTTTAACTATTCCCTAAATATTATTTAATTGAAGATAAAAATAGGGGGATTTTTTATGCCCAAAAAAAGCATCATTAAAGGGACTATCATCTTATCCTTAACAGGAATTATTGCTAAATTTTTAGGTTTTTTCTTTAGAATACCATTAATTTATTTAATTGGTGAAGAGGGAATAGGAATTTATCAGATAACTTATCCTCTATATACTTTTTTACTTGCAATATCCTCTGGCGTTCCTATTGCCCTTTCAAAGATGATTTCGGAAAGATTGGCAGTTAATAAAAATAAAGAAGCCAATATTATATTTAGAAGCGCTTTATTTTTGATGTTTATAATAGGTTCATTATCAAGTTTTATATTAATTTTTTTTGCAAAAGACTTTATTCGAATATTTAATTGGAATAATAAAGTGTATTATTCAATTTTAGCAATTGCTCTTGCCCCCCTTTTTACTACAGTTTTATCAGCCTTTAGAGGATATTATCAAGGAATTCAAAATATGTTTCCGGCAGGTTTAAGTCAAATAATAGAACAAATTGTAAGGGTGTTAGTTGGAGTTGGACTTGCTTATATTCTTTTACCACATGGGATTGAATTTGCTGCTTCGGGTGCCTCCTTTGGTGCTACTATGGGAAGTTTTATTGGACTTATATTTTTGATTATTTATTTTAATAAAAGTAAAATAATTTATAACAAAAATGAATTTAGTAAGGATTTTTTTTCTATAACAGCTGAAATAATTAAAATAGGAATTCCCATTTCAATTGCACAGACTATAGGCTCAATTATGGCTCTTATAGATTCTGCATTAGTTGTTGGACTTTTAAAAGCTTCAGGACTTGATGATGTTACTGCAACATCCCTTTACGGACAACTTACAGGAAAAGCATTTGTTTTAATAAATGTTCCGCTTACAATATCAGTTGCAATTGCCCAAAGCACAGTGCCAGCCATTTCTGAAAGCTATGCAGTTAAAAGCAGGATCAAATTAAATCGCAATATAAATATGGCGTATAAAATGGCGATGATTTTAGCCTTGCCTTCTTGTGCAGGGCTTTATACCCTTGCAAGACCTATTTTGAGTTTAATTTTTCAAGGCTTAGATGGTGGATGGCAGGTTTTGCAAATTCTATCCATATCAGCTTTTTTTATAATCTTATCACAAACATCAACCAGCATTTTAAATGGCCTTGGTAAAACATATATTCCTTTATTTGTTATGCTTATAGGATCTTTACTAAAGATTATATTTTCTTATATCTTAATACCGACAAATTTAAATATTCTTGGAGCAGCGTATAGCACCTTAATAGCATATTTTGCTATTTCGGTTATTGATATTATTTTGGTAATAAAATATACTAATGTTATAGTAAACATTAGAGAAGTTGTTATTTATCCTCTTTTGAGCACTTTAGTTATGATATTTGCTGTTATCTTTTCTTATTTAGAGCTCAATAAATATATAGGAGTTAATTCGACAACTGTTACTACAATTTTTATAGGAGGAATAATTTACTTTCTTATGCTGCATATAACAGATACATTTAATTTTAAAGATATATTGAAACTTATTAAAGGTTAATCTATGATTAACTATTTATGCGAGGTGTTTACATAAGATGATTAAAATTGTTGGATTAGGACCAGGTTCAATCGATGATTTAACTTTAAAAACTATTGAAACATTGAAAAATGCAGATAAGGTATTTTTAAGGACTTATAAACATCCAAATGTTAACTATTTACAGGGGATAGGAATAAAATTTGAAACATTTGACAAATATTATGATGAGGGTAATGATTTTGATGAGGTTTATGAGAAAATAGCTCAAAAAATAATAGAGGAAAAGGATTGCGTTTATGGTGTTCCTGGACATCCGATGGTTGCTGAAAAATCCGTTGAGTTAATTTTAAAATATGCTAAAGATAAAAATATTGAAGTAGAAATAGTTCCTGCATTAAGTTTTATAGATGCTCTTTTTAATTCTTTACAGATAGATCCTTCAAATGGATTTAAACTAATAGACGGGCTGATGCTTGAAGAACACAGGCCAGATCCTAAAACTTCAAATGTCATAACGCAGGTTTATAGTAGATTTATAGCAGGGGAAGTAAAAATAAAGCTTATGGAATACTATGATGATGAACAGGAAGTTTATGTGGTTAGAGCTGCCGGGGTAAAGGAGCTTGAGAGAATTGAAAAGGTAAAGCTTTATGAGATAGATAGACTTGATTTTATTGATTATTTGACTACCCTTTATATTCCACCTGCTTTAAAAACGAAAAAGAAGGACTTTAGCGATTTAGTAAATATAATGGAAATCTTAAGGTCGCCAAAAGGATGTCCTTGGGATAGGGATCAAAATCATAATACATTAAAAAGATATTTGCTGGAAGAATGTTATGAAATAATTGAAGCAATAGATGAAGAGAATTATGATGCCCTTTGTGAGGAACTTGGGGATTTGCTCCTGCAAATAGTTTTTCATGCTCAGATTGCAAAGGAAAACGAATATTTTGATGTTAATGATGTAATAAGTGGAATAGTAGATAAAATGATTATGAGACATCCTCATGTATTTGGGAAGGAAAAGGCAGAAACTCCTGAAGATGTGATGGAAATTTGGGAAAAGAATAAAATGAAGGAAAAGGGAGTAAAAAATTATACTGAAAATATTAAGAAAATACCTAAAACTTTACCTGCCCTAATGAGGAGTTTAAAAATACAAGAAAAGGCAGCGGAGGTTGGATTTGATTGGGATGATGTTGAAGGTGCCATTGATAAGGTAAAAGAGGAATTGAATGAACTTTTAGAGGTATATAAATCGCAAAAAAATGGAAAAATATTAGAAGAAATTGGAGATTTGTTATTTGCAGTGGTAAATGTTGCGAGATTTTTAGGAGTTGAACCAGAAACAGCCTTGACAAAAACTGCAAATAAGTTTATAAATAGATTTGAATATATAGAAAAAAATGCACATAAGTTCAACAAAAGGATAGAAGAACTTACTTTAGAAGAAATGGATAAGCTTTGGGAAGAATCAAAGAAATTTGAGGAATAATATAAAAAAAATATTAAAATTAGCAGGATTTTTTGATTTTGTGAAGAATAATAAAAACATGATATAATTTAGCTAAATCCTGCTTTATATATTAAATTTTTCAAGGAGGGAAAATAATGAACAAGGCAGATTTAATTTCAATGATGGCAGAAAAGAGTGGTTTAACAAAAAAGGACGCTGAAAAGGCTTTAAAGGCTTTCATCGACAGCGTTCAAGAAGCGCTTGCAAAAAATGAAAAGGTTCAACTTGTTGGATTTGGAACATTTGAAGTAAGAGAAAGAGGAGAAAGAAAAGGTAGAAATCCAAAGACAATGGAAGAGATCGTAATTCCAGCTACAAAGGTTCCAGTATTTAAAGCAGGAAAAGAATTAAGAGAAAATGTTAACAAATAAAAAAAATAAAAAAATCAGGTTTTAAAACCTGATTTTTTTTTGGAAGGATGGACATTATGAGGCTGGATAAGTTTTTAAAGGTTTCAAGGATTATAAAAAGAAGAACCGTAGCAAAGGAAGTTTGTGATAGTGGAAAAGTTCTAGTGAATGGAAGGGTTGCAAAACCAGGAACCGATTTAAAAGTTGGAGATATAATAGAAATCCAATACGCTTCAGGAAGTGTAAAGGCAGAAGTTTTAAGTATTCAAGAGCATGCAACAAAAGAAGCAGCCAAGGAAATGTATAGAATTATAAGTGGAAAGGAAATAGAATGATTTATCAACAACTTGTGGATAAGTGTGTTGATAAATTGTGATATAATTGTTGATTTTAGTTTAAATAATTTCCACAGTTTTAGCTGTAACCTTTTTATAAAAGGATTTAATATGTGGATAAATTATGGAATAAAGTGTATGCCTCCTTCATATTAATTTATATGAAGGGGGTATTTTTATGGAAAATGGGAAGATAGTTAAGGATCATAAAATTTATATTGATAATAGAAAAAAGATTGATATAACTGGGGTTAATACTATATATACCTTTAACGAAGAACAGGTAAGTTTATCGACTATAATGGGAAACTTATTGATTAGGGGTAAGGACCTTAAGGTTAATAAGTTAAATGTTGATACAGGAGAGGTTTCAATAGTAGGAGAAATAAATTCCTTAACTTACATCTCTAAGGATGAGAATAGAAGTGAGAGCTTTATTAAGAAGCTTTTCAAATAATTAAGGTGATGTGAATGGTTTTAGATATAAACACCCAATTTGTATATTTTTTTTCAAATGTCTTGTGTGGAATATTTGTTGGTTTATTATTTGATATTTATAGAGTAATAAGGGGATTTAAAACGCCAAATAAGATATTAACTGCAATTTCAGACATACTTTTTTGGATCTTTGCATCCCTTCTAACTTTTACTTTTATGCTTATAACTAATAATGCCAACTTAAGATACTATACATTTTTAGGACTTTTTTTAGGTTTATATTCTTATTTCTTATTTATATCAAGGATATTTATTGGCTCATTGCGCTATATAGTTTACTTTATTATAAAAACAGTAAGGTTATTTTTTAGATTCATTATTACTCCCTTTGTTTTGTTAAGGAGACTGATTTTTAATATCAGTTTTCTTATAAGAAGAACAGGAAGATTAATTTTAAGTAAAAAAATTATAAAAAAGCAGGAAATTTAATTTATTTATAGAATAATATATATTGAACAAAAGAAGAGGGGATGCCTATGAAGAAAAAAAGAAACATTAAAAAGATTATTTGGGGATTAGTCTTTATTATGTTTGGTTCAATTTTCGTTAAACAGGAAATGATATTATATAGATTGAATAAGCAATATAAACATTATAATGAGCAGCTTCAAAAAGTAAAAGTTATAAACTCTCAACTTAAGGAACAACTCAAGGAGGCAAAAAGGCCTGAACATGTAGAGAAGCTAGCCAGGGAAAAACTTGGTTTGGTAAAACCGGGAGAGATCTTATTTATCGACAAAAACAAAAGAAGATAATTTGACTTGGAACATATAATTTTGTATAATTATATCATTAAAATATATTAAGGAGGAATTCTTTTAATATGACCTTAAAGGTAGGAACGATTTTAGAAGGAACAGTAGTAAACATTACAAATTTTGGAGCATTTGTTGATGTATCAGGTAAAACAGGTTTGGTTCACATCAGCGAGGTATCTGATACTTACGTTAAGGACATCAGGCAGCATCTTAAGGAAAAGGACAAAGTAAAGGTAAAAGTTATTGCAATCGATGATGATGGCAAAATAAGCCTTTCAATTAAGCAGGCTATGCCTAAATCATCAAAGCCAATTGAAGTTGATTGGCAGAGCGAAAGAAACAAAAATAATGGACTTTCTTTTGAGGAAAGGCTTGCTAAATTCTTAAAAGAAAGCGAGGAGAGAATCCAGGACATTAAGCATAGAGAAGGCAAAAGATACGGAACAGTATCAAGAAGATAGAAACTCAAGGTGTTTTACCAAACGTAAAACACCTTTTTATAATAAATAATAAGAACTTACTTCTACAATATATTACCATAAAAATTTTATAAAAAAAATTAAAAAATACTATTGACGAAATAATAATAGCATTATATAATAAGTATTGTCGATGCGAGATAACAAAACTGAATGCCGGAGTGGCGGAACAGGCAGACGCACAGGACTTAAAATCCTGCGGTCCCTAAAGGACCGTACCGGTTCGACCCCGGTCTCCGGCACCAATGTCGCGGGGTGGAGCAGTTGGTAGCTCGTCGGGCTCATAACCCGAAGGTCGAAGGTTCAAGTCCTTCCCCCGCAACCAACATGGCGGCGTAGCTCAGTTGGCCAGAGCAATCGGTTCATACCCGATGTGTCAGCGGTTCGAATCCGTTCGCCGCCACCATGCTTAAGCAGCTTAGGCTGCTTTTTTTATTTTTTGTAAAAAAAGAATCAATAAATCATAAGCTGATTTGTTGAAAATATTTGTTATTAGAATAAAATTTCCGTCATATTTTTATGGTATATGGAAATATTCTTATTTTTTTACAAGGTAAAAGTTGAATTTTTATATAAAAAGTAGGAAGAAGATATAATTGGCTTAAAATAAAATAATCTGTCAATATTTTTGTATGGAAATAAAAGGAATAATGACAAAATATTCAGCATATATTTGATATAATAACCTCACAAAAATATGTGAGGTGGTTATATGATAGAAAGGGAAGTTCTACATAAAAAAGATGTAAAGGCCTTAAAAAGAGAAAAGTTAAAAGCACAATATTTATTGCTGATTATATTTGTTTTCTTTACCTCAAGAGTTCTTTTTTTAAGGGAGATAATGCCCTTTGGAATAGCACTTTTCATTGCTTCAACTATGATCTTAGATAAGGAATGGATAATGGTCTGTGGACTGTTTTCTGTTCTTGGTTATTTAACGGAAAGTAATGTTTTAGCTGCCAAGACACATATTTTTCTTACTATTTGGGTTATGATTTTAAATCTATTTATAAAGAGTGAAAAGAAAAGATTATTTATTCTTTTAGCATCAACCTCCATATTAAATGTTTTGGCTTCTGTTTTTGCTCATAAGTATTTTTTAAAGAATTTAGTTCTATATGATGTTATGATATCTTCTTTTGAATCTTTAATTATTATTTCATCAGCCTATTTGTTTACATATGGTTTAGCATATTTTTTCAACAAGAAAAATGTAGAGCTTTTAAAAGAAGAGCTAATTAGCCTTGTATTAATATTTTTAATATCCTATGCAGGATTGTGGGATATTAGCTATAAATATGTTTCTTTAAAATCTGTTTTGGCGGTTTTAGTTATATTGACATCTGCCTATATTAAAGATGGACAACTAGCAGCTTCAGTTGGTCTTTTGCTTGGATTGGTTTCAAGTTTTGCAGGGAATATTTCGGTTTATTTAATTGCTATGTATGGCTTGTGTGGTCTTGTTGCTGGTGCGTTAAAGGATTTAGGTAGGATAATTACATCCGTAGCCTTTATGATAACTTCAGTTGTAGTAATGATGTATGCTAATAAGGTTGATGCTTTATTTACTTTAGAAGTTAATATACTATTTGCGTCAATTATTTTTATTCTATTACCTTCTTCGATATTGGATAAGCTAAATTTAGCTTTAGATTTTGAAAATAAAAGGGAAATTCCGCAAAAATTATATGTGGAAAGAATAAAGGATTATATAAATGGAAAGCTTAATATAATTTCTAAATCCTTAAATGGATTAGCCAGTGTTTTAGCAGAAAGGTATGAAAATAACCTATCAAAGGTCAACGAAGTAAAGGGAACCGTTGAAAAGATAGCAAACAAAGTTTGTTCAAATTGTGAAGGAAGGCATTTTTGCTGGCAAAGAGAAACATATTATACTTATGATGTTTTTTGTGAAATGCTAAGAATGGCAGAAAAGAATGGTAAATTAGATATAAAACAAGTTCCGAATTCCTTTAACTTAAAATGCGTAAAGCTCAATGAGATAATAAGACAGATAAACTTTGAAATGGAAATTATAAGACTAAATAATAGATGGAATAAAAAACTTTTAAATTCAAAGATAGTATTAGCAGAGCAGATAAAGGGAATTTCTGTTGTTGTTTCAGATCTTGTAAAGGATATAACTAAATCTGTGGAATTTAAAAATGAATTAGAAGATAAAATATCAATGTTGTTTGATATCAATGGAATAAAATATAACGATGTTATGGTTACAAAAAACTCTAACAATAAATATGAAGTAACTATATATGGGGTTCCATGTCAGGGTAAAACATCCTGCAGCAGTGATGTTGCAAAGCTTGTTTCACAAGTGTTGGGAAAAAGGATGATTAGAGAGAATGCCATGTGTAAATTAGATGAAAACAATAAAATGTGCCATTATAAACTCATTGAGGCAGAAAATTATGGGGTTGCATCTGCTGTTGCAAGGTTTTCTAAGGAAGAAATTTCAGGAGACAGCTATTATTTTGGGAATGTAGCTCCGGGTAAATATATCATAGCTATAAGCGATGGAATGGGAAGTGGGTTTGAAGCTGCTATGGAAAGCAATACAACCATAACTTTAATTGAGAAGTTTATGGAGGCAGGATTTGATAGAAATACTACTATGAAGGCAATCAATTCGATTCTTTTATTAAAAAACAACACCGAATCCTTTGCAACTGTGGATTTAGGTATTATCGATTTATATGAAGGCATAGGAGAATTTATAAAGGTTGGAGCGGTTTCAACATTTATTAAATCAGGCTTTGATGTGGAGATCATAGAAAATAAAAATTTACCTATAGGTATAATTGAGGATATTGAGATAGAGAGTGAAATTTATCAGTTTAAAAATGGAGATATGATTATTATGGTTTCTGATGGTGTTATTGATGCTGATAATGAATTAAAGGATAAATGGATAAGTAAATTATTAAGGGAATATAGTGGAGGTAATCCAAGGGATCTTGCTGATTATATATTACAAAGAGCTAAGGAAAAATATGGGGACAATATAAAGGATGATTTAACGGTAATTGTATCAAAAATATGGAAGATGTAAAGGAACCTTTTGGTTCCTTTATTATTGTCTATTTTTTGAGTATTTGCTATTATAAAAAGAAAAAGGTGATGCTATGCTTGATAAGGTTTTAAATTATGTAAAACGATATTCTATGATAAAGGATGGAGACAAGATTGTTGTAGGCTTTTCTGGTGGCCCCGATTCTACTGCCCTATTACATATTCTTATTCAATTAAAGAGTATCTTCAATATCGAAATTTTTGCTGTTCATATAAATCATATGATAAGAGATGAAGAGGCATTTAGGGATGAGGAATTTGCAAGGGGATTTTGTAAAAAATTTAGTATTCCCTTTTACTCCTTTAGAATTGATGTCTTAAGTTTAGCAAAGCAAAATGGGTTGTCTTCTGAGGAAGCAGGAAGAGTAGTAAGATATGAATGCTTTGAAAAAGTTCTAAAAGAAGTTGGAGGCAATAAAATAGCCCTTGCCCATAATAAAAATGACCAAGCGGAGACGATGATAATGAAGTTTTTAAGGGGCTCGGGGCTTAGAGGAATTAGTGGAATAAAACCTATAAGAGGTAACATTATAAGACCTTTACTTATTTGTTCAAGGGAAGAAATAGAGGAATATTGCAACCAAAACAGTTTAAATCCTGTCATCGACAGCACCAATAGAGAAGCAATATATTTAAGAAATAAAATTAGGTTAGAATTGATTCCTTACATAAAAGAAAATATAAATGAAAATATAATAGATAATCTTTTTAAGTCATCAGAAATTTTAAGAGATGAAGATGAATATATTGAAATGGAGGCCATAAAGGCTTATGAATCAGTAAAGGCTGATGGAGGGATTTCCATAAGCAAATTTAAAAAACTTAACATAGCTATACAAAGAAGGATTATCAGAAATATGATAAAGGATATTAAAGGAGATTTAAATGCCATTGAAAACATTCATGTTGATGATTGTTTAAAGCTCATTGAAAAAGGGGAAACGGGTAAAAGAATAAATCTGCCAAAAAAATTAATTGCGGAAATTTCCTATGATAATTTTTATATAAAAAAAGAAAAACAAATCGAAAAAAATGGCTTTGAATACAGTATTATTATTCCAGGGACGATTATAATAGATGAGCTAAATTTAAAAATTTCGACAGAGCTAATAAAAAATGAAGGAAGTTTGAAAGATAGTGCTTTTATAAAGTATTTTGATTATGATAAAATAAAAGGTGAATTGGTAGTTAGAAATAGAAAAGAAGGGGATTTTATTTATCCAAAAGGATTAAATGGAAAAAAGAAAATAAAGGATTTGTTTATTGATAGCAAGGTCCCAAAGGATAAAAGGGATGAAATCCCCCTTGTTGCATTAGGCAAAGAAATCCTATGGGTTTATAATATTAGGGACACTAAAAATTATAAAATCGATGAAAATACAAAAAATGTATTAAAATTAAAGATTGAAAGGGGATAAATGATGGAAGGAGCTATTGAAAAAGTATTATTAACAGAAGAAGAAATTAAAAAAAGGGTTAATGAACTTGCAAAGGAGATTGAGAAGGATTTCCCGCAGGGTGATTTGATTTTAATTGGAGTTTTGAAAGGATCAGTTATTTTTGTTTCAGACCTCATGAGGGCCCTTAATTTAAAGGTTACTATGGATTTTATGGCGGTTTCTAGCTATGGAATGTCTTCTGAAACTTCTGGTATAGTTAGAATATTAAAGGACTTGGATTTTGATATTGAAGGCAGAGATGTTATTATCGTTGAGGATATAATAGATACTGGGACTACCTTAAAATATTTATATGAATATCTTAAGGCAAGGCATCCAAGAACATTAAAAATATGCTGCCTTTTAGATAAGCCCGATAGAAGAAGGGTAAATATAGAAGGGGATTATGTAGGCTTTAAAATACCGGATGCATTTGTAGTGGGATATGGACTTGATTATGCTGAGATGTTTAGAAATTTACCATATATAGGTATATTAAAAGAAGATATTTACAAAAAGTAAACAATCGTGTATATTAAAATATTATGGTAACATACAGTGAAAGGGGGGCCTAGAATGAATAAAAATTTCTTAAAAAGTGCAAGTGCATGGCTTTTAATAATAATGGCTTTTTTTGTTGCAATGACTCTTCTAGATGGTGGAACAACTAAGAAAAGCGAGATAGTTTACACTGAACTTATAAACGAAATTGAGAGAGGGAATGTAAAGAGCATATATATTGACATAGATACTGGTAGTGCTTCAGGAGAATTTAGAGATGGAACCTCCTTTACTACCACAGTTAATATAAATACGACGGAATTTGAAAAGATAATAAACGAATATAATAAAACTCATGCTCAAAAAGTTCAGTTAAAATATGTTCCACCTTCAAAATTCCCATTTTGGGTTTCTGCTCTGCCCAATATAATAATGGTAATAATGCTTATTGTTATATGGTTCATTTTCCTTCAACAGGCCCAAGGCGGCGGTGGAGGAAAAGGTGTAATGAATTTCGGTAAAAGCAGAGCAAAACTTGTTACAAATGATAAAAAGAGGATAACCTTTGATGATGTTGCAGGAGCAGACGAAGAAAAGGCTGAGCTTCAAGAGGTTGTAGACTTTTTAAAGAATCCAAGAAAATATATTGAGATGGGAGCAAGAATCCCAAAAGGAATACTTCTTGTTGGACCTCCAGGAACAGGTAAGACCCTTCTTGCAAAGGCAGTAGCTGGAGAAGCTGGGGTTCCCTTCTTTAGCATAAGCGGTTCTGACTTCGTTGAAATGTTTGTAGGAGTTGGTGCTTCAAGAGTTAGGGACCTCTTTGATAATGCAAAGAAAAATTCACCATGTATAGTATTTATAGATGAAATTGACGCTGTTGGTAGACAAAGAGGTGCTGGGCTTGGTGGAGGACACGACGAAAGGGAGCAAACTCTAAATCAACTTCTTGTAGAGATGGATGGATTTGGAACAAATGAAGGAATAATAGTTCTTGCTGCAACAAATAGACCTGATATTTTAGACCCTGCCCTTTTAAGACCAGGAAGATTTGATAGACAAATTGTTGTAAATACTCCTGATGTTAAAGGAAGGGAAGAAATATTAAAGGTTCATGCAAGAAATAAGCCACTTGAAGCAGAAGTTAATTTATCGATAATAGCTAAAAGAACGCCTGGATTTACAGGAGCTGACCTTGAAAACCTCATGAATGAGGCAGCACTTTTAGCAGTAAGAAAGGGAAAAAGGCTTATAGGTATGGATGAACTTGAAGAGGCTATAACAAGAGTAATTGCAGGACCTGAGAAAAAGAGCAGAATTATGAGTGAAAAGGAAAGAAAGCTTACTGCATACCACGAGGCTGGGCATGCTATCGTAATGAAGCTTTTACCTAATACTGACCCTGTTCATCAAATCAGCATAATACCAAGGGGAAGAGCAGGAGGATATACTTTAGCTCTTCCACAGGAAGATAAGTATTATGCTTCCAAGACAGAATTAGAAGAAGAAATTGTAAGTCTTTTAGGTGGACGTGTAGCAGAAAAGCTTATTTTAAATGATATATCTACAGGGGCTAAAAACGATATCGAGAGGGCAACTAATATAGCAAGAAAAATGGTTATGGAATATGGTATGAGTGAAGTTTTAGGACCTATTGAATTTGGAACAGGACATGAAGAAGTATTCTTAGGAAGAGATTTTGCAAAGACAAGAAACTACAGCGAAGAGGTTGCAGCTCTTATAGATAAAGAAATTAAAAGAATAATCGAAAGCGCATATAAGAGGGCAGAAGAACTTTTAAAGGAAAATATAAATAAGCTTCATAAGGTTGCTGAAGCTTTGCTTGAAAAGGAAAAGCTTGAAGCTGAAGAATTTGAAGCGATTTTCAATGAAGCATAAAACCTCGGGATTTTCCCGAGGTTTAAAAATGATTGGGGGGAGAAAATTGAAGGAGGAGCTTTTTGATAAAATAAAAGTCGGACTTAATTCTGTTATTGAAACTACAGTTCAGGAAAAAGACTCTGCAGCAAACTATGTAAATGGTTTTATAGACGTTCTGTCGACTCCATCTCTAATAGGACTTTTGGAATGTGCAGCTAAGAATGCTGTTGATCTGCATCTTCCAACAGGTTATTCTACAGTTGGAATAAAGGTGGATGTAAGGCATCTAGCAGCAACTCCGATTGGAATGAAGATTAAGGCAATAGCAGAGCTAGTTGAGGTGGATGGGAAAAGACTTGTTTTCAAAGTGGAAGCCTATGATGAGATGGAAAAGATAATGGAAGGAACCCACGAAAGATTTATAATAGATGTAGAAAGGTTTATGCAGAGGGTAAATAATAAGGTTAAATAGGGTGCTTTGGCACCCTTTTAATTTTAATTGTAAAATTAAAATGTTTAAGTTAAAATATTTTAAGGAGGTGTTTATTATGATAATTTCCCATATTGATGATGTAAAGGGGATTGAGATCAATAACGACCTTGTAAAGAATGCCGTTAAGAAGGTCCTTATAACACCTAAGGAGGGTTGGGAAGGATATGTAATGAGGGTTTTTGAATTATCAGAGGGAGGATTTACTCCAAGACATACACATCCTTGGCCACATATAAACTATATTCTTGAAGGAGAAGGAATTCTACATATTGAAGGTAAAGACTATGAAATAAAGAAAGGATCCTTTGCATATGTTCCTTCAAATGCTTTACATCAGTTTATGAATAATGGTAAAGAAACCTTAAAGTTTATTTGTATAGTTCCAGAAGAAGGAGATATTTAGTGTTTAGGAGGTTGCTATGCTTTTAGTTTTTGACGTTGGAAACACAAATATAGTCGTAGGAGTATATGAAGATAGAAAACTTTTGGATGTTTGGAGATTATCAACCAATCCTCCAAGGACTTCCGATGAATATGGAATGATTGTAATAAATTTGTTTGAAAAGGCAAACTTAAATTATAAAGATGTTGATGCCGTAGTAGTTTCATCTGTGGTTCCCAATATAATGTATTCATTGGAACATATGATAAGAAAGTATTTTAGCGTTGAACCATTAGTTGTAGGACCGGGTGTAAAAACAGGTATTAATATTAAATATGATAACCCAAAAGAAGTAGGGGCGGATAGAATAGTTAATGCTGTTGCGGCATTGGAGATATATAAAAGATCTTTAATAATAGTAGACTTTGGAACAGCAACAACATTTTGTGCGGTTGGAGAAAAGGGAGATTATTATGGAGGATGTATATCCCCTGGAATAAAAATATCCAGCGATGCCTTATTTGAAAGGGCTGCAAAGCTCCCAAGGATTGAGCTTGTCAAGCCACCAACTGTTATCTGTAAAAATACCGTAAGCAGCATGCAGGCTGGGATAATATATGGTTATGTAGGTCTGGTTGATTATATAGTAAATAAGATGACGGATGAAATGATGAAACTTGGTGAAAAGAAACCCTATGTTGTTGCAACAGGAGGTCTTGCAAAATTAATATCCTCAGAAAGCATGACTATACAGGAGGTTAATCCAATATTAACATTAGAGGGATTGAGGATAATTTATGAAAAAAATAGGTGATGATGATGAAAATAGGAAACTACATGACACCTAACAACGTATTTTTGGCACCAATGGCTGGAGTAACGGATAAGGCCTTTAGAATTCTATGTAGAGAATATGGTTGTGGATTAGTTTACACTGAAATGGTAAGTTCGAAAGGGTTGTATTATGGCAGCAAAAAGACAAATTTACTTTTAGATATAGACGATAAGGAAGCTCCTGTTGTTGTTCAAATTTTTGGAAGCGATCCTGATATTATGGCTGATATGGCAGAGCAAATAAGCGAGAGTGAAAAGGTAATTTCTATTGATATAAACATGGGTTGTCCTGCACCAAAGATAGTTAAGAACGGTGAAGGAAGTGCTCTTATGAAAAGTCCTGAACTTGCCGAAAGGATTGTTAAAAAAGTTGTTTCAAAATCTAAAAAACCAGTCTCTGTTAAGTTTAGAAAGGGATGGGATGAACATTCAGTCAATGCCGTTGATTTTGCTAAAATGATGGAGGCAGCGGGGGCATCTTTTATTGCAGTCCACGGTAGAACGAGGGAGCAGATGTATACTGGGCATGCTGACTGGGATATAATAAGAAGGGTTAAGGAAGCGGTAAAAATTCCAGTTATAGGAAATGGTGATGTTGTGGATGAGGACAGTGCAAAAAAAATGATTGATGAGACTGGATGTGATGCCATCCTTATAGGGAGAGGAGCTTTAGGATCACCTTGGATATTTAAAAGGATAATATATTATTTCGAAACTGGACAAAAAATGCCCGACATTTCAATTGAGGAAAAGTTTGATGTTATATTAAGACATCTTAAGATGGCTGAGGAATTTAAAGGAAGACAGGGAATAATAGAGATGAGAAAACATATTGCCTGGTATTTAAAGGGGCTTAAAAATTCCACATATGTTAAAGATATGGTAAATAAGCTTGACCAAAGAGAAAAAATTGAAGAAGTTTTGATTGAATATAAAAAAACTCTGATTTAGATACTACATTTTGTAGTATCTTTTTTTATTGTAAAAATTGCAAAAAAGGTATAAAATGTAATTGAGCACATCGTGTGCACGGGAGGGATTTTATGGATTATGTAAGGATAGGAGATAAGGTGATAAGTATATCAAAAATTAATTCAACAATTGATGAAATATTAGAATTAAGGTGCAAAGGGTATTCACAACAGGAAGTTGCAAAGATACTTAATATAGATAGGACGTTTATATCAAGGCTAGAGAGCATAGGAGAGGTGAGAAAGGGAGGTAAAATTGCAGTTGTGGGATTTCCTGTTGCAAATAAAGAGGAGCTTGAAAGGGAACTTAAAAAGGCAGGAGTTGATTTTATCTTCCTACTTACAGAAGAAGAAAGGCAAAGATTTGTAAAGGATCAAAGTGGGCTTGAACTTGTTAATGGGCTTTTTGATATTATTTCTAAAGTAAGAAAATATCAGCATTGTATTATTTTAGCTTCAAATGCAAGAACGAAACTTTTATCAGCCTTATTAGACTGCCATGTTTATACGATTAATATAGGCAAGTCACCCTTAAAAGAGGACGTATATGTGGATGTTAATAGGGTTTTAAAAATTGTTGAAAGTATAAAAGAATAGGAGGATTAAAATGAAGCATATTGTTTCTGTAAGTTTAGGATCTTCTAAGAGAAATCATAGGGTTGAAACTGAGCTTTTAGGTGAAAATTTTATTATAGAGAGAATAGGAACAGATGGTGATTTTAACAGGGTTTTAGAGCTTATAAGGGAAATGGATGGTAAAGTAGATGCCTTTGGAATGGGTGGTATAGATTTATACTTATATGCTGCAGGAAAAAAATATGAGATAAAGGATGCCCTTGTTATTAAAGAGGCAGCTAAGAAGACTCCTATTGTGGATGGTTCAGGTCTTAAAAATACACTCGAGAGAAATGTAATAAAATACATAGATAAAAATATATTTAAAATCAAAGACAAATCAGTTTTAATGGTGAGTGCAACAGATAGATTCGGAATGTTAGAGGCCTTTTATGAATTAGGGGCAGAGCTAACTATTGGGGATTTGATGTTTTCCCTTGATATTCCTATACCTTTAAAATCAGTTAAAGTATTTCAAGCCCTTGCAAAGGTTATCCTACCCATTGCAACAAGAATGCCCTTCGAAAAGCTTTATCCTACAGGAAAAAGCCAGGAAGAAAGAACACCAAAGCATGAAAAATATTTCAATGAGGCTGATATAATAGCTGGGGATTACCTTTTTATAAAAAGATATATGCCTGATAATTTAGAAGGGAAAATAATTATTACAAACACAGTAACAAAGGATGATATTGAAGAATTGAAAAATTTAGGGGCTAAAATGCTTGTAACGACAACACCAGAATTTAATGGAAGATCCTTTGGAACTAATGTCATGGAGGCAGTATTGGTTTCAATAATGCAAAAGAACATTGATGATATAACACCAAAGGACTATGAAATTTTACTGGAAAAACTTAACTTCAAACCAAGAGTAGTTTATTTAAACGATGAATTTGTAGATGCTAAGGCTAATATAATGTAATAAACCAATTTTTGGAGGTAATATTTGAATAAAATTTTAGTATTAAATAAGGCATCTTTAGAAGAAATTAATATTGTTCATCCTTATTTTAGCAAGATTATTGGTATAAATAAGTTATTGCTTCCGTATAAAGAAAGGGAATATAAATTAAAAGATGTTAAAGCGGAAATTGTAAAAATACCTGATGGGTTAGAAAATATTAAATTAAACATAGCGATAAAAAGGTTTGGTAAAGAAAGCATAGTGCTTTCAAAGGATTTAGGGATAAATATTGATATAAAGTTTGCAATTTCTTGTCTTGTTAGAGCTTTAGATATTTTTGCTGTAAGGCATGGATGCGACTTAAGATTAAATGAAGTCTTAATTGCTGATGCTGAAAATATTTTAGGAAAAATTTGTTTTAGATATCTATTAAACTTTGCACGGCGAATAATTTTGCTTGCAGATAAAAGGGAAAACTTAATTAAAGATATGGAATTTGCATTAAAGAATTATGGAATATCAGTAGCTGTAATAGAAGATCCTATAAAAGCAGCTAATTTATGTCAGGCTATGATAATAACGGATAAGAGGTATGAAATTCTGATAGACCCTAAAAAGCCGACACTTTTATTAAATAAAACAATTTACTACAATGGATTATGCTTTGATGATGTTGATATAACATTAGATGAGAAGGACTTTTACGATAGTATTTTAGCGCAGGGTTTTTTAGAAATGAAGGGCTATGAAAGGATATGGAAAAACGCTGAAGAAGAAGGATTTAAAATTTCAAAATTTAAATTACAGAATAATTTAATAATGGAAATATAATTACAAAATATGTTGACATAGTAATTAGTGTGATTTATAATACCATATAACGAATATTAACAAGCACTATAAAGATGTCTTTATAGTGCTTGTTATTAATTTATTTAAGCCTTCTCCTAAGTTATTTAAAAATTAGGGGAATTACATAAATTAATGTGCATATAATATCTATAAATCCTAAGCAAAAAAGAGGGGAGAGTATTTATGGGCGATAACAAACAAGTGATTTTAACATATGAAGGAGTTAAAAAGATAGAGGAAGAACTTGAATATCTAAAAACCGTTAAAAGAAAGGAAGTTTCACAAAAAATTAAGACAGCTATTTCCTTTGGAGACTTAAGCGAAAACTCAGAATATGATGAAGCAAAGAATGAACAGGCGTTTGTTGAAGGTAGAATTGCAACTTTGGAAAACATGTTAAAGAATGCAAAGATAATCGATGAGGACGAAATAAATACTGAAGTTGTTTCAATTGGTTCAACAGTTAAGGTTAAAGACTTGAAGTATGGAGATGAGCTTGAATTTACAATAGTTGGTTCAGCAGAGGCAGATCCAGCTAAAATGAAGATTTCTAATGAAGCACCAATAGGAAGGGGACTTTTGGGCAAAAAAGTTGGTGACAAAGTAGAGATTCAAGTCCCAGATGGAGTTGAATCTTTTGAGATATTAGAAATAAAAAGGCATTAATGGAGGGTGAGCTATGGCGAATACTAATGAGGAACTTAATCAACAGGAACTTCAAAATCTTGAGGCTGAGTATAATGAATTAATGAAGCAAAGACTTGCTAAGCTAGAGGATTTAAGAGCTAAGGGTCAGGATCCATTCCTTATAACAAAATATGATAGAACTCATACATCAAAGCAAGTAAAAGACAACTATGAAGAGCTTGAGGGTAAGGACGTTAAAGTTGCAGGAAGATTGATGACAAAGAGAATACACGGTAAAGCTGGCTTTGCTGACATTCATGACAGGTATGGTAAGCTTCAGCTTTATGTAAAAATTGATGACATAGGAGAAGAAAAATTAAAGGCATTCAAAACTTTGGATATTGGCGACATCATAGGAGTTGAAGGAACGGTATTTAAAACTAAAACTGGAGAAATTTCGATCCATGTTAAGGACTATATATTGCTAACAAAATCCTTAAGACCACTTCCTGAAAAGTGGCATGGGCTTAAGGACCCAGATTTAAGATACAGACAAAGATATGTTGATCTTATAATGAATCAAGATGTAAGAGATACTTTCTTTAAGAGAACTCAAATAATTAGAGCTATAAGAAAATTCCTTGATGATAGGGACTTTATCGAAGTTGAAACACCAGTATTATCACCAATTGCAAGCGGTGCTGCAGCAAGACCATTTATAACTCACAGCAACGCCCTTGATATTGACCTATATCTTAGAATTGCAACAGAGCTTTACTTAAAAAGACTTATCGTTGGTGGATTTGAAAAAGTTTATGAAATGGGTAAAAACTTTAGAAATGAAGGAATAGATATAAGACATAATCCTGAATTTAATATGATAGAAATTTACGAAGCCTATGCTGATTATAATGACATGATGGAGCTTACAGAAAACCTTGTGGCATTTGTTTGTCAAGAAGTTTTAGGAACAACTAAAGTAAACTACCAAGGAACAGAAATTGATTTTGCTCCACCATGGAATAGGCTTACAATGAAGGAAGCGGTAAAGAAGTATGCCAATGTGGATTTCGATGAAATAAAAACAGATGAAGAAGCAAGGGAAATTGCAAAGAAGTTAAATGTTCTAGATGAACTTAAGAAGGAATTAAAGGATTGCACTAAGGGTGATATATTAGTTGCGGTATTTGAAACATATGCAGAAAAGCATCTAATTCAGCCTACATTTATTTTAGATTATCCAGTTGAAGTTTCACCGCTTACAAAGAAAAAACCTGATGATCCTATGTTTACAGAAAGATTTGAAGCATATGTATATGGTAGAGAAATAGCGAATGCTTATTCAGAATTAAACGACCCAATCGATCAAAAGGAAAGATTCCTACAACAATTAAGGGAAAGAGAACTTGGAGACGATGAAGCTTATATGATGGACGAAGACTTTATAAATGCCCTTGAAATAGGTATGCCTCCAACAGGGGGATTAGGTATAGGAGTGGATAGACTTATTATGTTCTTAACTGACTCATATTCAATTAGAGACGTAATCCTCTTCCCAACAATGAAACCGACAAAGTAAATAAATTTAACATAAAAGGCAGGAGTTATCCTGCCTTTTTGCATTCTTTTAATTTGTCGTCGACCTCCAATCCTGCAAAAAGTGTGGGGGATCGACGACAAAAGAAAATGAGATTTATCAAGGGTTTGAAGATTTTGTTAACAAAATATTCACAATTGACAAAATCTTCAAACCCAGTTATAATAAGCATTGAACGGGTTTATAGCCTACCTATAAGGGATTGAAACATTCGAACGCTTCCGGCTGCAATTCATTCTGAAACAGTTTATAGCCTACCTATAAGGGATTGAAACTCTAGAAACGCTCAATGCAACTGAAGCATATCAAAGTTTATAGCCTACCTATAAGGGATTGAAACACATTTACAGAAATAAGAAAGGCAGTTAGAACATTAAAGTTTATAGCCTACCTATAAGGGATTGAAACAAGCTTTTGGAATAAATTATAATGCTGAGCCATTCCGTTTATAGCCTACCTATAAGGGATTGAAACTTAAACTTGAAAATTTTATAATCGAAGTAGGTGATTAAGTTTATAGCCTACCTATAAGGGATTGAAACTAACATGAACATCATATCTCCACTCTTTGAAATATTGCGTTTATAGCCTACCTATAAGGGATTGAAACTGCCATCTATCTATTTCGTCAACACTTGCTTTTGTTGCGTTTATAGCCTACCTATAAGGGATTGAAACCAAAAATACAACTGAATATAGAGAAAAATGTAAGGAGTTTATAGCCTACCTATAAGGGATTGAAACTAAATCAAGCTATTGATGATTTTTACATGAAAAATCTTCGTTTATAGCCTACCTATAAGGGATTGAAACTCTTAACTGATCCTTTAGCTGATGGTATAAGGCCTTGTTTATAGCCTACCTATAAGGGATTGAAACCATCTTCCCCATTATCTCTTTGCTGTTGCAATATATGTTTATAGCCTACCTATAAGGGATTGAAACGCCCAATAATTGCCTACACCATTAGTTACCCATTTAGTTTATAGCCTACCTATAAGGGATTGAAACCAAATTACGAAATGGGGATGGAGATATTTTGGCTATGTTTATAGCCTACCTATAAGGGATTGAAACTCGAATTCTTTTGAAAAACTTTCTGTGCAAGCTAAGAGTTTATAGCCTACCTATAAGGGATTGAAACTAATGCCCAAGATTGCAAAAGTTGCGATAAATGCAAGTTTATAGCCTACCTATAAGGGATTGAAACATTCTTCTTTGCTATATCCTGAGGTGGAAGTTTTACGTTTATAGCCTACCTATAAGGGATTGAAACTTTGATGAGGCAAAAGATGAAAAAGCGGTAGATATTTCGTTTATAGCCTACCTATAAGGGATTGAAACATAAAGTTAAGCGAAAATTTTTTCCGAGAAAATGGAGGTTTATAGCCTACCTATAAGGGATTGAAACACTCTTGTCTTACCTTTGCAAAAGAATCGCCATAATCCGTTTATAGCCTACCTATAAGGGATTGAAACTCTTTTCGTATTCTTCTTTAGTTAGCTCTTTAATCTGTTTATAGCCTACCTATAAGGGATTGAAACTCACCAAAAAAGATAGATTATGCACTTGAAAAGACTGGAGTTTATAGCCTACCTATAAGGGATTGAAACACTATAAAGAAAACGGAACAATAGATGTTAAGTATCTGTTTATAGCCTACCTATAAGGGATTGAAACGCATTTCTTGAATTTCGGCTGGCGTCAGCATCTTTGTTTATAGCCTACCTATAAGGGATTGAAACAAAAGGTCAATTATACCAAGCCCTACCGGCTCTCCTTGTTTATAGCCTACCTATAAGGGATTGAAACATAATTGCGATGAGTTTTACTAAGGACAAGCATCCTGGTTTATAGCCTACCTATAAGGGATTGAAACTTGTCCCTTTTGTTTCCTTTGGTATTTCCCCAAGCCGTTTATAGCCTACCTATAAGGGATTGAAACAATTTTCATGAGGGCTGCCCGTATAAAATGGCAAAGGGTTTATAGCCTACCTATAAGGGATTGAAACAAAAATATAATAGATGGGCTAATAGAATGATCCCAGTTTATAGCCTACCTATAAGGGATTGAAACTCCTTTCTTCTTTTGTTTCTTCACTCATTTTTGACTGTTTATAGCCTACCTATAAGGGATTGAAACTAAAGTGTAGAATTCTACTACTTCTATTTCTTGATGGTTTATAGCCTACCTATAAGGGATTGAAACAAAGAATTTGTTGGAGGGTTTGAAGATCTTTTCAGCAGTTTATAGCCTACCTATAAGGGATTGAAACTTTTGTTTGATTCGATTGAGGAACTTTTAAGGAAAAGTTTATAGCCTACCTATAAGGGATTGAAACGCATTTCTATTCAAAACTAAAGAACCTTTATTTGTTTTGTTTATAGCCTACCTATAAGGGATTGAAACGAGTATAATAAAAGCGTCCGCCATGTGCGTGGCGGAGTTTATAGCCTACCTATAAGGGATTGAAACTTGCCCTTTTTTTTTGCTTCGATGGTGGCATAGTTTCCGTTTATAGCCTACCTATAAGGGATTGAAACATTTTCCCCGGGGGGGTAGGGTTATGGACTATGAAAGTGTTTATAGCCTACCTATAAGGGATTGAAACAAGAAAGTGGGATTGTAGGTTTTGGAATGGGGCTTGTGTTTATAGCCTACCTATAAGGGATTGAAACGCAAATGCTTTAGGTGAAGGTTTCCAAGAGGCAATTAGTTTATAGCCTACCTATAAGGGATTGAAACAAAATTTGCATCTGTCTTTTACATAAGCTTTTAAAAAGTTTATAGCCTACCTATAAGGGATTGAAACTGACTAATTGTGCTATTCTTTCGTATGGTTCAATTATGTTTATAGCCTACCTATAAGGGATTGAAACTTGTAAAGAAACTTGTTGACCCACATATACCGTAATATCGTTTATAGCCTACCTATAAGGGATTGAAACCCTGCAATTGCCATAACTATACCTCCTTTATAATTTGTTTATAGCCTACCTATAAGGGATTGAAACAACGAATCATCACAAAATACATCATCTATAACTCTCCGTTTATAGCCTACCTATAAGGGATTGAAACGGGCAATACATACTTTTTATTGGAACTGCAACAAATACGTTTATAGCCTACCTATAAGGGATTGAAACTTGAACTCATAAATAAGGTCTTTTTTAGTTATTTGTAGGTTTATAGCCTACCTATAAGGGATTGAAACAATGTCAAATCTTTCCCTATTCCTGCATTACTCATCGTTTATAGCCTACCTATAAGGGATTGAAACCTTCTTTGAAATCTTTTGCATTCGCACCTTTAATGTGTTTATAGCCTACCTATAAGGGATTGAAACTCGAACTTTATTTACAATTGTTTCAATATTTATTGTTTAGTTTATAGCCTACCTATAAGGGATTGAAACATACATAAAAAATTAAAAAATGGAGGTTTTAGCATGAGTTTATAGCCTACATATAAGGGATTGAAACAAACATTGGGAGAGCCGACAAAAGATTTCAGGGCTCGTTTATAGCCTACCTATAAGGGATTGAATTTTAATGTGGGCTCTAGTCTAACCTCAAACATCATGTTAATAGCTTGTCAATAAAGGGCCGAGACTTTGAAAAGCAAGTGAAATATGGGGATATTCTAGATTCTATTTATAGGGATAAAGGACAATTTTTTATAAAAAGGTATTGCAAACAGAAAAAAATCTGCTATAATATTTTGTGTAAGCGTTCCACGGTAGCTCAATGGTGGAGCATCCGGCTGTTAACCGGAGGGTTGGAGGTTCGAGTCCTCTCCGTGGAGCCATTTTATTTTTTTTTTGTTTAAGGTTTCAGGACAAAAATTCCATTGACAAAGCAATTAAAGCATGGTAATATACACAATGTCGTTGATTTGATAAGCAAAAAACCTCTTGACATTATATTGAGAGGTTGTTATAATATAAAATGTCGTTTGACCTTTGAAAACTGAACAGTGGCGAAGCGACCAGCAGTAATTTAAGAAGCTAAGGATTTAAACATAAGAGTTTGATCCTGGCTCAGGACGAACGCTGGCGGCGTGCCTAACACATGCAAGTCGAGCGGAGATGCCAAGGAGCAATCCAAGGTGTCTTAGCGGCGGACGGGTGAGTAACACGTGGGTAACCTACCCCAAGGAGGGGGATAACAGGTCGAAAGGCCTGCTAATACCGCATAAAGCTTATGTATCGCATGATGCATAAGCCAAAGGAGGA
>Ga0080002_11193_pt1 | contig 97302 bp, 85 predicted proteins | sample YelNatPosite1Avi_FD_69205 | JGI IMG/M metagenome (GOLD analysis project Ga0080002, IMG submission 69205) | Hot spring thermophilic microbial communities from Obsidian Pool, Yellowstone National Park, USA - site 1 Avi (SPADES assembly) (version 3) | ecosystem: Environmental > Aquatic > Thermal... | reverse complement strand
GAGATAAATTCTACTTGTTCTCTACGAGTTTTATCTTTGTTGATTGTTAGCATACTTATCCTCCTTTATTACTTCGTATATTATTATATTTCGACATAAAAAAAGAGAATCCTTTTTTTGCGATGGATTCTCTTTAAAAAATTATACTTTGTCAACAGTCTGAAATGTTTTAAATAACATTAATACTTTTAGGAATATAGACCAATATTATGCTTACTAAATTATGTAATTATATAGTTTGATAGTTCATATTCCCTTTAGAAGATGGAAAAACCCAAGGGGTCGGGTTTTGCAGAGAACTTATAACTTGTGCGCCAGTCATGGGCGACAGCTTGATGGTAAAAGTCCGTTACGGGGGTTGATAGCAGCAACCGTTAGCTAAAGGCAAGGGTGTCCATCGCGAGGGAGAATCTGAAGGAAGTCGGAGGCAAAGACCCGACTCGATAAATAAGAACCACAGATGATAGTGTAAAGCAGGATATAATTTTTACTAATTAACTATTGATTAATATAGTTTTTACTATTAATCTGTGCATTTTCAGTGGGGGAAGCCCCTTAGTCAATAATTGGGTTAGATATTAGATTTGATTTAAATTAAATTCTTGTATCAACATCATCGTCCAAAGACATATTTGAACAACACAATGATACGATAGATAGAAGCTCTGAGAAATCAGGGATTTTTGTTTTTTGAATGAAAATTAAACACCAAGTCGTGAATATAATGCTTAAGCTTATTGGCAAAACTTGAATGCTTATAAACCTCTAATGGTTTTAAGGTTTGGTGTGCACTTTTTAGTAAAAGGAATTTTAATAAATGATAATTAGGTGCTTAGAAAATTCATTACAAAATATTAAAGTATTTATTTTGAAGGAATTTCGAGATACATTTAGAATTATATATTGAAGAAATTAATAATATATGAGGCACAGAAATTAATTTTTCCCTAAATTCTAAATGGAAAAGAATACTTATTTTATCCTGACCAATTTAAAGTGTCTACAATATTATACTAATACCACTAAAACTTTTGACAATATCAGAAAAATTTTGGAGGTGTTTTTATGTATTTAATAAATTACACTTCTAATGACTTTCAAAAACATCTGCAGAAGTCAGATACAGTTATAGTGCCTGTCGGCTCTGTGGAAGCTCACGGTTACCACCTTCCTCTTGGTACAGACATTTTTTCCCCCAGAGTTTTTTGTCAGATGATTGAAGAAAAAATTGGTGATTATGTGTGGATTGCTCCTGAGATACCATATGGCCAAAGCTATGACCTTTCAGTCTATCCCGGTACAATTAACGTGCCTTCGGAAGTATTAGCAGACTACGTATATGCTGTTGGAAAAAGCTTGGGTGAAAACGGGCTTAAAAAGCTTATATTTTTAAATGGGCATGGAGGAAATATAAATGCATTGAACCTTGCTAGTGAAAAACTGGCCCAAATGGGTATGACGGTGCTGACAATAAACTGGTGGTTGGATTTTTCAAAAGAGATTCTCACCATTACAGAAGGGCAGGGACATGCGGGAGAAGACGAGACGTCTGCTATTTTATATTACAATGAGAGGCTTGTGAAAATGGATAAAGCGGCAAAGAATTTCAGGAAACCTCTTTATAGGGTTTACTTTAAAGACAGAGGGAAAATACTTTATGAAAATGCTATGTCAGGTGATGCTACACTTGCTACAAAAGAAAAAGGAGAAAAAATCTTTAAACTTCTTACAGAAAAGATTATTGAAATAATTTTAAATGTGCGAAATGGAAAATATATTGCAGATTAGATAAATTGCCAGAAGAATATTTGGCAAAAGATATCTTGTAAAAACGTTCCTTTAAAAATTGAGTTTGTCTTAATTCATCGTTATAAAGAAGTATAATATCAAGTTATCTTTTATATTCTTCCTCGTTGCCTGAAATTCCTTTTAATTTATCGATAAAAATAACTTCAGACAGCGAATTTAGCGAGGTATAACTAACCGTATTAAAAATACATTTAATAATGATGAAAGACACATAACTTTACAAGCACTTTATCATATGCCTCCTTTAGAAGCTTTTGAGGTTAATTAGATTTTAGTAAAGTTGGCATCAAAAGAAAGTGATTCTTATTTTTATACAAATAACAATTTGCTTATTGCCATTACTATCATACTACATGCTATATTATAATTTAAAATTTGGTGGTTTAATTAATTTTTCAGAATGTAGACAAACCCTCTTTTGGTGTTGAAATTTTGCAAGAGCCCCGTGAATGGATTTCAAAAAGGCATCTCTCATAAGCTTTAGCAATTCTTGCTTTTCGACTTTTGAAAACAAAGAAAAGCTTAGAATTGCTTAGCGAAATGAGCGAATGCCGGGGGAATCCTTCACGGGGCTTATCAAAAAACAACTTTTTCAACAGTCTGACTTGAGTATGAGTATCAACTAAGATAAATACTAAAATACAGTTAAGAGTTGCATAGGAGAAATAAATAATAATTTGATAAAGTTTAAAAAAACAAAAATTTCAAACATAAAATTATAATATATAGGATGTTTATCAATTTTTATTGTGGGTATTTGATTTGAATGCCTGTTTTTCATTATTTATGAATTAATTTAGAAATATAGGTTGGATGGAGAGTTTTTCTTAAATTTTTGTAATTAGTCGAAAAAGATTGAAAAATGGTGAATAGCATGGTAAAATTTATGACAATAAATTATAATTTTAAAATTAGTTAATTAATTATAAAAATAAAAGAAGTGAGTGAGGAAAATGTCAGTAAAAATTCTAACAGATAGCACAAGCTATATAAGTGAAGAAATATGTAAACAACTTGATATCAAGAAGGTTTCACTAACTGTATCCTGGGATGATATAAGTTTTAAGGAAGCTGATATAAAAAATGAAGATTTTTATCGTATGATGGAAGAAAAGGGAATACCTAAGTCTTCACAGCCTTCTATTGGAGAAATATTAGAGGAAATGAAAAAGGTTGTTTCTAATGGAGATAGTCTTGTTGGTATTTTCCTTTCATCAGAAATGAGTGGAACATATTCATCGGCACTTATGGTAAAAGGAATGATTCTTGAAGAATATAAGGATGCTCAAATAGAAATCATTGATTCAAGATCAAATTGTATGCAGCTTGGTTTTGCAGCAATTGTTGGTGCAAGAGCTGCAAAAGAAGGAAAAACATTAAATGAGGTTGTTGAAATTGTTAAGCAAAACTTAAGAAGAAGTAGATTCTTATTTGTCCCTAATAATCTTGAATATTTAAAAAAAGGGGGAAGAATAGGTGGTGCTAAAGCGCTTATAGGAAATCTTTTAAAGATTATTCCTATATTAACAGTTGAGAATGGTAAGACGGCAGTCTTAACCAAAGTGAGAACAAAGAAAAATGCTATAGCAGCAATGGTAGAAAAGTTGATTAAAGATAGTTATATTTATGGTCTTAAGGAAATAGTTGTTCATCATATTAATTGTTATACAGAGGCATTAGACCTTTCAAAATTGATAGAAGAAAAGCTTGGGGTTAAACCCAATATTGTAGATATTGGACCCGTTATAGGTCTTCATGTAGGCCCAGGAGCAATAGGGTTTGTTTACTATACAGAGAAGGATATGAAATAATTTACGTGCCCATTTTTTCATGCAAATATTTAATTAATCTAATCTATTATGATTTTTAAAAGGTTCTATAATAAAATGTTGGGGTAATGAATAAACCTCAATATTTATTATAGAACCTTTTTATCTACAAAAGCACAACTTTTTATTTAAGTTATACAAATTAAACTATTTAACAATAGTGTTAAATTATAGATAAAAAGAGCAAAAATTAAAGAGATATTCCGCTTGGTAAATTATTACGATACAAATTATTACGATTTAAAATTCGAATTAATTTAAAAATAAATAACAAATTTATAAGCAACGCAGTTAAATATTAGAAAATATAAAATATTATTAAAATTTAAAATATTGATTTTATTTATATTAAACAAATTATAATAAATTCAGCATAATTTTCCAAACAAATAAGAAATTTTTTCAAAATTTTAAAAAGTTTTTTGCTTTTTAGCAGGAATTTGTTAATTTATGTAGAATATATATAATCGTGTAATAATTTAACAATAATAACCAAAATAAGGGAGGTATTAAAAATGCGCAAAACATTAAAAAAATTAGGTGCAATTCTTGCGGCAATATTTGTTTTTATATCTTCGGCAGGATTTGCACAAGCTAAAGCAACAAACTTTAAATCAGTAACACTACCAGAACTAAAATTCTCAGCTCCAGCAAAAATGGACAAGGAGCAAACATTAAATATTCCTTTTAATTCAGATATCAAAACATTAGATATTTCAAAGGCAACTGACACTTATTCGCACACAGTTCTTGATTTAGCTTTTGAAGGATTAACAAGAATTGATACAAAGGATAGCCAAACTGACATGCTTGTTGCTGGCGTTGCAACAAAGTATGAAGTTTCAAACGATGGTAAAGTTTATAGATTCTATTTAAGAGACAGCTATTGGAGCGATGGTAAAAAGGTTACTGCAAAAGACTTTGTTTATTCTTGGACAAGACTGTTATCACCGGAAACAGCTTCAGATTACGCTTATCTTCTTTACCCAATAAAGAATGCTAAAGCATATAACAATGGCAAGGCAAAGGCTTCAGACCTTGGGATAAAGGCAATAAACGAAAAAATATTAGAAGTTACATTAGAAGCACCAACACCTTACTTTATTCAATTAACAGCTTTCCCAAACCTTTTCCCACTAAGAGAAGATGTTGTTAAATCTTCAGGTTCTTCATATGGTCAAGACCCATCAAAACTTGTTTACAATGGACCATTTAAAGTTGAACAATGGGTTAAGGGCTCAAAGATTGTTCTTAAAAAGAACCCAAAATTCTGGGATGCAAAGAATTATTATCTTGATACAGTTGTTTTACAAGTAATTCAAGAAGAAAATACAAGAATGCAAATGTTCTCAAGAAAGCAAGTAGATACTACTTCTGCAAGAGGAGAATATCTAAAGAAATTCCAAAATGAAGCTAAAAAGGGAGCATATAAAGTTATATCAGGCTACGATAAAGGTGAAAACTACATATTCTTTAATTATAAAGACAAGAATAGATTATTTACAAACAGAAATGTTAGACTTGCCTTCTCACTTGCAATAGATAGAGAAAAACTCTGCAAGTATGTATTCCAAAGATTTTATCCAGCTTACGGTTGGACCCCATACAACATATTAATTGGAAATAAACCATACAGAAACCTTGTTTCAGAACCATTAAAGGTAGAAAAAGCAAAATACCCAAATGATGCTGCACTAAAGGCTCTTTTCCAAAGAGGACTTAAAGAACTTGGAATTAATCCAAACTCAAAGATTACAGTTACTTTCTTAAGCTCAGGAACAGATTCATTCTCAAGAACAATTGCTGAATTCTATCAAAATGAATGGCAAAAGAAACTTGGAGTAATTGTTAAGATAGATGCTGTTTCAGATTTTGGAACATTCCTTGGAAAGATTGATAAAGGTGAATTCCAAATAGGCTCAATGGCTTGGAATGCTGACTATAATGATCCGATGACATTCTTTGACATGTGGCTAAGCAATAGCGGTAATAACTCAGCTAAGTATTCAAGTAAAAAATATGATGAATTAATAAAGAAAATTTCCCTTGAACCAGATAACAACAAAAGACTTGCAATGTTCAAGGAAGCTGAAAAGTTACTTGTTGTGGACGATGCTGCTATAGCTCCAACGCAATACAGAGACAGATACAACTTTACTCATTCATATGTTAAGAACTGGAGATTACCACTGTTTGCTTCATATGCTCTTAAGGGTGTATATATATCAGGAAGATAATGGCTATTGGTAAAGGATGCTAAATAAATTAAAATGCTAGAGTATAGTCCGGCTTTTGGAATATGCTCTAGCATTTTTTATACAACCTTTATGTTAAAAGAGCATAGTATTAATAATGCTGGGATATGGAATTAAAATTTTGTTTTTCTTGAAGTGATTTCTTTTCTATATTATAATTATTTATAAATAATAATTTTCTAAAGAGGTGTTTTATATGGAGTCATATAATGAGTTGATAGTGTATTTAGAAAAAGGGGATAAAAAATCTGCAGTTAATTTGCATTGAAGCTATTGGGTTAAGGCAAAATTGATATTCTTAAGCTTTATAAAGATATATTATCTCCAAGTTTAAACAATATGTTTTGCGGTGTAGATGAAAAGAAAGTATACATATGAAGGGATCACGTTAGAAGTTCAATTGTAAGGACAATAATAGATTGTATACCCCGGAAGAATAGTAGAAAAGGCTGATAGAATAGTTGAAATTAAGAATGGAAGGGTATATATGGATATATTAAGATAAATTTGTATTTATATATTCAATGCTTTATTATAACATAGTGGGGTGATATGATGAATTTTGATAGATTTAATCCAGTGACATTAGCATTATTTGGAACACTATTTACTTGGTTTTTAACAGCGTTGGGGTCGGGGACGGTTTTTATATTTAAAGAACTTAATAGAAAAGTATTAGATGGGATGCTTGGATTTGCAGCTGGTGTTATGATTGCAGCAAGCTTTTGGTCTCTTTTAAATCCGTCAATAGAAATGGCTGAGAATATGGGAATTATTTCTTGGGTTCCTGCAGTTGTAGGATTTTTATTGGGTGGTTTCTTCTTAAGAGCAGTGGATATGTTTATGCCACATCTACATATGTTTTCGGATGAAGCAGAGGGTATAAAGACAAGTTTAAAAAGAAGCATACTTCTTGTTCTTGCTATAACGTTACACAATATACCAGAAGGGCTTGCGGTTGGAGTTGCATTTGGTGCTTTAAACAGTGGAGATACATCAGCTAATTTGGCAGGGGCGATTGCTCTTGCAATAGGAATTGGGCTTCAAAACTTTCCAGAGGGGGCAGCAGTTTCGATTCCACTTAGAAGAGAAGGACTATCAAGATTTAAAAGTTTTATGTATGGTCAGATATCAGGAGCAGTAGAGCCAATTGCAGCTGTTATTGGAGCATCTTTAGTTGTTTACATGAAGGGCATATTACCCTATGCTCTATCATTTGCAGCAGGTGCTATGATCTTTGTAGTTGTTGAGGAACTTATTCCTGAATCACAGGCAGGAGAACATACTCATGTTGCTACTTTAGGGACTATGATAGGATTTGCTGTTATGATGCTATTAGATGTGGCACTAGGATAGAGTGTTATTTTAGAATAAAAGGGCTTTTTCACACATTTTCTTCTCCCCCAAGCTTCATAAGTTTCACAAACTTTATGTTCAGGACCAGAAAGTAACCTATGATGAAATAATAATAATTTACTGAATTTTTTTTATTTATGTATTGACCAAGAATAAATAAGTTTGCTATAATAAAAATGTAATTACGAAATGGGTTTCGTAAAATATTAAAAGAGGTGCATAGATTTGACAACAATATACGATATATCTAAAGCAACAGGATTTTCACCTACAACTGTATCAAAAGCATTAAATAATTACCCAGACGTAAGCGAGAAAACTAAACAAATAATTTTAAAAAAGGCCAGTGAAATGGGGTATATTCCTAATTCTCATGCGAGGATTTTAACTACGAAAAAATCATGGACAATAGGAATATTATTTGATGAAAAACTTAATGTGGGTATAAAGCATCCGTTTTTTAATGCAATTATTGAAAGTTTTAAGAAAAATGTTGAGATGAAAGGTTATGATCTTTTATTTATATCAAAGGATATAGGTAAAAATCCAATTACCTATTTAGATCATTGTAAAATAAGAGGAGTAGACGGAGTTATAATTATAACTTCAGATCCCAAAAATGAACAAATTCAGGAGATCATAAATAGCGATTTCCCTTGTGTATTAGTTGATAATGAGAGCGATGTTGCTAGCAGCGTTTACTCAGATAACCTTCGAGGATGTTATTTAGCTGTTGAATACCTTTATTCTTTAGGACATAGAAAAATAGCACATATATATGGTAGTCAAGAAACTTTTGCAGGTAAGATAAGATATGAAGGATTTATAAATGCTTTGAAAAGGTTAAATCTAGAGAAAATAGATGAATATTTGGTTGATGGTGGATATTTTTCATTTGACGGTGGTTATAGAGCTATGAAAAAAATTTTAGAAATAGATGATAGACCTACAGCAGTTTTTGTATCAGGTGATCTTATGGCCTTTGGAGCAATTAATGCTGCTAAAGAAGAAGGTTTAAGGATTCCTGAAGATATATCAATTATTGGATATGATGATTTAGAAATGTGTAGGTATTTTACACCAAGACTTACTACCATAAGACAAAATACCGAATTAATAGGTGAACAAGCGGCAAATATATTAATAGATGCAATTGATAAAAAAATCGCCCGAACTTCTGTTATTGTTCCTGTAGAACTGATAATTAGAGATTCTTGCAAATCCTTAATATAGTTAATTTTATTCAAATTCGAAACCGGTTTCGATTATATTTTAATAATTATGTTCATAATTTTTAATAAACCTAAGAAGAGGGGGTATATTAAGTGAAAAAATTACTAAGTGCTGTTTTATCAATGATCCTAATAACAACATTATTTGTTGGATGTGGATCAAAAACTAACAAGAATGCAAAGGAATTGGAAATTAATAAGGACAAAGTTTTAAGGGTATGGTCATTTACAGATGAATTAAAGAAACCCTTAGAGTATTTTGAAAAGAAATACGGAATAAAAACAGAACTTACAATTATTCCGACTGAAAATTATGCATCCAAAATTCAACCAGTTTTAGAAAGCGGAGTAGGAGCTCCTGATGTATTTACAGCCGAAATAGCATGGGTAAAGCAATGGATTGACTTGCCATATTGGGAGAATCTATCAGAAGATCCATATAATGCAGATGAGTGGGAAAAGGATTATGTTCCATATGTATTTAATCTTGGAAAGGACAGCAATGGTAATGTAAAGGCATTATCATGGCAGGCAACACCAGGAGGATTCATTTATAAAAGATGGATTGCAAGAAAAGTATGGGGAAATGATGATCCTGCATTTGTTGGAGAAAAGTTATCATCAATGGAAAATTTCTTTAAAGCAGCTGAAGAACTAAAGAAGGCAGGTTATAAGATAGTGCCAGATGAAGGCGCAATTCGTTGGTTTGCTAAGGGTTCTGATCCAAAACCATGGGTAAATGAAAAAAATGAGTTGCAATTAACACAGGCACAGATAGATTCCATGGATTATCAAAAGAAGTTGCGTGAAAATGAATATACTGCAATGGCTCCAGAATGGTCACCAGCATGGTTTGCATCAATGCAAGGACCTGTTCCTTTTAATGCTGGTTGGGATAAATTAGATAAAGTAAAATCAGACAAAAAGGTTGAAGTGTTTGGATATGTTTTGCCTACTTGGGGATTACATTATGTTATTAAACCAAATGCAAAGGATACAGCAGGCGATTGGGGCTTAACTTCAGGACCATCACCATATTTCTGGGGAGGAACATGGATAGGAGTATATTCAGGATCAGATAATAAAGGTGCAGCATGGGAATTCGTTAAAATGATGACTCATGATGAAGAGTTTTTAAATTGGTGGTATCAACAAACAGGAGATTTACTTTCATATAAACCTGTTACAGATAAAGTAAAGGACACAGCATCAGATAAATTCTTAAAAGGTCAAAACCATTATCAATTCTTCTTAAAAGAAGCTGAAAAAATCAATCCTAATATAGTTACTAAATACGATCAAGGTATAGACAACATTTGGGGTAATGTAGTATCAGAATATGTAAATGGTAAGAAGACTAAAGAACAAGCAATAAATGAATTCTATAAGCAGGTTAAAAACGCATACCCAGAGATTATAACTCCACTTGATAAGCAATAATAATAAAAAAACACAAGTATAATAGGTGGACAAAAGTTCACCTATTATACTTATATTTTAAAAGGAAAGAGGGTGCACTATGAATTCTAGAAATAAATACGGCTATTTATTTATATCCCCATTTTTTATAGTATTTAGTATATTTGGTATTTATCCGATATTTCTTTCTTTATATATGAGCTTTACAGATTATAAAGGAATTGGATCGCCCTTTAAAGCAAACTGGGTAGGATTACAACAATATCTAAGATTAGCAAGTGATAAATACTTTTTGCAAGCATTCGTAAATACATGGAAAATATGGGGAGTAAATATTATATTGCAATTATCCTTAGCGTTAATATTAGCTATTCTATTTTCAGATTTAAGACTAAAGCTTAAGGGTTTAAGTCTATTCCGTGCGATTTTTTATTTGCCTAATTTGATGACAGTTTCTTCTGTTGCATTATTGTTCCTATATATTTTAGATTGGCAACATGGGGCTCTTAATGGCCTTTTACTTAAATATGGATTTATCTCAAAACCTGTTAATTGGCTTGGAGAACCAATTACAGCACAATTATCTGTTTCGCTAATTCAAACATGGTTATGGTTTGGACATACATTCATTATTATTTTTGCAGGAATCCAAGGTATTTCAAAAGATTATTTTGAAGCAGCTATGATAGATGGGGCCAATAGATGGCAAACATTTTTTAAAGTAACACTGCCATTGCTAAAACCAATTATGATTTATGTAGTTATTACATCTTTAATCGGTGGATTACAATTATTTGAAATACCATTTTTAATATCACAAAATGGTCTTGGAGGACCAGAGGGTTCCTTAGTTACGATGGTATTATACTTGTATAATCAAGCATTTAAGTATCATAATTTTGGCTATGCATCAGCAGTAGCTTATGGTTTGTTTTTAATAATATTGATATTTTCTATGATCGTTTTCAAAGGCATGTTTAAGGAAGAGGTTTAAGGGGGTGTGATTTTTGGATAAAAGAAACATTATTAAATGGCTTATATATGCTGCGTTAACTTTGCTGGCAGCCGCTTGCTTGTTACCCTTTGCTATGATGATAATAAATTCTACACGTTCTAATACTGAAATAGTAAGAGGCTTTACGCTAATTCCAGGAAAGAGCTTGATAGAAAACTATAAAAATATGATGTATCATATGGATGTTAGCGACGGAATATTTAAAGGAATTTGGCTTGGTTATAAGAATAGCTTTATTATTGCTTCATCTGTAACGATATTAAGTGCATATTTTTCAGCTTTAACAGCCTATGGATTTTATGCATATGAATTTAAAGGGAAAAAACTATTATTTATGATTATTTTAATAATGATGATGATACCAAGTCAATTAAGTTTACTAGGCTTTTTTGAGCTAAATAAAGCTTTAAAAACATTAGATAGCTATATACCATTAATAGTTCCCTCAATAGCGACGCCCTTTACTGTATTTTTTATGCGTCAATATTTAATATCAACAATGCATCCTGCAGTAATTGAAGCTGCAAGAATAGATGGCGCAGGTGAATTATCAATTTTCCATAAAATTATTTTACCGATGATGCTGCCAGCGATTGCAACAATGTCAATATTTACTTTTATTGGAGCATGGAATAGTTATATAGTCCCATTAGTTGTAATATTTTCACCTGAAAAATATCCGTTGCCTGTTTTGATGGGATATCTTAAGGGAGGAAAAGTTGCTGAAAATTTAGGTTCAATGTATTTGGCAATTTCTATGTCAGTTGCGCCTATTATTATAGCATTTATGTTCTTATCTAAATATATTATTAGCAGCATTTCAGCAGGATCAGTAAAAGAATAAAGGTTATGACTGGGAGCGTTAAGGGAGGATAAGTATGAGTAAGTTTTACTTTGATGAAAAAAATAGATTTGTTATAGAAAATTTTAATGCATCAAAGCCTTTTGCAAGTTTCTTACCTGGAATAGCAGGTAAGAAGGGAATTCCAATGTGGATATTTTATGTCAATAGAGGTCAATGTATATCATCCTTTGGAATAAAAAACAAAGATAATCCAATAATGGAGTTTTTCCCAGCATATAAATGTTATCAAAATGTTCAAAGCGTAGGATTTAGGACATTTATAAAGTTTACAGATGAACAAAAGATATATGAACCTTTCTTATATCCAAGAAATAATAAAGTTAGTCAAAAAATGTATATAGGAATGAATGAGCTTGAAATAGAAGAAGTAAACACAGAAAATGGATTGCAAATAAATGTTCTTTATTTTATGCTCCCACAAGAAAAGATAGCTGCCATAGTTAGAAAAGTAACAATTATAAATATTTCAAACAACAAAAAAAGTCTTGAAATCTTGGACGGGATGCCAGTAGTGCTTCCATATGGGATAAGCGATGGTGGATTAAAACAAGTTGGTAATACCCTTAAAGCATGGATGGAAGTGTATAATCATGAAGGTGGAATCCCAATCTTTAGAATGAGATCGTCATCAGAAGATAGTGTTAATGTTACAGAGTTTAAAGAAGGTAATTTTTACATGTCATTTAAAAATGTAAATGGTAAAAAGGATTTAATAAATCCAATTGTTGATATTGATCTTGTTTTTGGAATGAATACATCTCTTAACTATCCAGATGTATTTTATAATTTTCCTTTAAGTGAAATTTTAAATAGAAAGCAAATTACTTCAAACAAAATACCATGTAGTTTTTCAGCAGTAAGTTTGGATGTTAATGCAGGGGAAGCTTTGGATATATATACTATTATCGGCCATGCACCGGAGATTTCTGTTTTAGAAAGCTATAAAGAAATATTTATGGATGAAAATTACATTAATAATAAATATTTAGAAGGTAAAAAAATTGTAGAAAGATTAACAGAAGATATATATACAAAAACATCATCGAAGCTATTTGATGAATATTGTAGACAAAGTTACCTAGACAACATTCTAAGGGGTGGATATCCTATAATATTAAAAAATGGTGACAAGCCACTTGTTTATTATATGTATTCAAGAAAACATGGCGATTTAGAAAGAGATTATAATTACTTTTCACTTGAACCAGAATATTATTCAAGCGGAAATGGAAATTACAGAGATATAAATCAAAATAGAAGAAATGATGTTTTCTTTAATCCAGAAGTAAAAAGTTATAACATAAAAATTTTCATGAATTTAATTCAAGCAGATGGTTATAATCCACTAGTTATTAATGGGGTTAAATATAGAATTAAAGCTAACAGTTTAGACTTTATCGACGAACTAGCTGAAGATACAGACAAATTAAAGGAGATTTTATCAAATCCATTTACACCAGGTAGGCTGATTACATTTATAGAACAAAGAAATATAAAACTTAAGGTTTCACAAGAGGAATTCTTAACAAAGATTATGGAAAATGCGGAAGAAGAAGTTGATGCAGTTCATGGTGAAGGATTTTGGACGGATCATTGGACATATAACTTAGATTTGATCGAGAACTATTTAGAGGTTTATCCAGATAAAAAGAGGGATTTGCTATTTAATGAATATGATTATACTTATTTTGACAATAGTAAAGTTGTCTTACCAAGGGAGAAAAGATATGTATTGTCTAACGGTAAAGTAAGACAATATAATTCAATAGTAGAAGATAAGGACAAAAAGAAACTTATAGAATCAAGAAAAACTTATAAAAATATAATGAGAGCTAACAAAGGCTTAGGAGAGATATATACAACTAATTTAATTGTGAAGCTATTAAATCTTGCAGCAATAAAATTTGCTACTATTGATCCTGCTGGAATGGGAATTGAGATGGAGGCAGGAAAACCAGGATGGTATGATGCATTAAATGGTCTTCCTGGACTCTTTGGTTCTTCAGTTGCAGAGGCCTTTGAATTGGTTAGACTTTTCAATTTTATATTAGATGTTTTAAAGGAATATCCAGATGAAGAAATTAAAATTCCGATTGAAGTTATGCAGCTAATTGAAAACGAAGTTAAGTATGTTCAAAGATATAACGAATCAAATATGGATAATAAAGATTATGATTTTTGGTCAATTATGTCTGATTTACGTGAGAAATATAGGGAAGATGTAAAATTTGGGTTCCAAGGCAAAGAAGTATCTGTAAGATCAGCGGAATTGATAGATAAGATCAAAGAACTTAAAGATAAATTACAGTTGGGCTTGGATAAAGCTATTATAAATAACGATGGTTTAATGCCTACGTATTTTTATTATGATGTAGAAGAATACGAGATCATTAAAGGCATTGACAAAGATGTAGAAGATGAAAATCAAGAACAGTATATTAGAGCATTAAAATTTAAACAAAATAAAATGCCATTATTTTTGGAAGGTATAGTTAGAGGGTTTAAAATTTACAATGATAAAGACTTCCTAAACAATGTATATAAAAGAGTAAAAAATAGTGATTTATTTGATAAAAAATTAAAGATGTATAAAGTTAATGCCTCTTTAAATAAGGAAACTATAGAAATAGGCAGGGCAAGAGCATTTACTCCTGGATGGCTAGAAAATGAATCAATTTGGCTTCATATGGAATATAAATATATGCTTGAGATATTAAAAAGTGGCCTTTATAAGGAATACTATGATGACTTTAAAAACGTATTGATACCCTTCATGGATGCAAGTGTATATGGCAGAAGCCCACTTGAAAATTCATCCTTTATCGCAAGTAGTGCTAATGTCGACGAGTCAATTCATGGAACGGGATTTGTTGCAAGATTAAGTGGTGCAACTGCAGAATTTTTGAGTATGTGGAGGTTAATGTTTGTAGGTAAAAAACCATTTAAAATTATAAACGGCAAACTCACTTTGAGCTTTAATCCTGTGTTACCAGAATGGTTATTCGATGAAGAGAATAAAGTTAGCTTTAACTTTTTAGGCAGATGCAGGGTAACATATTATAATCCATCTAGAAAAAATACTTATGAAATGGACATTACTAAGCAAAAAATAATAATCTATTTACCTAGTGGAAATACTATTGAAATTTTAGATAATTTTATAGAAGAAGAATATGCAACATTGATTAGAGAAGGAAAAATAAACAGAATAGATATTTACTTAAAATAACACTCATAGGTGGGATTTAAATGAGAAGTAAACTTAAAGTTTATTTAACAGCAAAAGATACTGAAGATAGATTAGCATTGAAAGAAAATAAAGCCTTAAACTTCGGTGAAAAAATTGATAAAGCAATTGAAGTATTTGAGGATGAAACTTATCAGACAATCGAAGGATTTGGTGGTGCCTTTACTGAAGCGGCTGCATATAATTTTTATAAACTAGGTGAAGAAAACAAAAATAAGATTTTAAAGGCTTATTTTGATAAGCATGAAGGAAATGGATATAATCTCTGTAGAACCCACATAAATAGCTGTGATTTTTCATTGGGAAATTATGATTATGTAGAAGAATACGATGTTGAACTTAAAAGTTTTAATATTGCCAGAGAAAAAAAGTATGTTATTCCATTTATTAAAAAGGCAATGGCTTTTTCTAATGATATTAAACTTTTTGCTTCTCCATGGAGTCCCCCTGCATGGATGAAAACAAATGGGGAAATGAATAATGGCGGTAAACTAAAGAAAGAGTTTAAGGACGTATGGGCATTATATTATGCAAAATACATTAAAGCAATGAAGGAAGAAGGAATAGATATATGGGGCATTACAGTTCAAAATGAGCCAGAGGCTACACAGGTATGGGATTCGTGTAGATATACCGCAGAGGAAGAAAGGGATTTTGTAAAATATCATTTAGGACCTACGTTGTATAAAGAGGGTTTAAAACATATAAATATAATTGTTTGGGATCATAATAGAGATTTATTGTATGAAAGAGCAAAGGTTATTTTATCTGATAAAGAGGCTTCAAAATATGTTTGGGGTGTAGGATTTCACTGGTATTCAGGAGACCAATTTGAAAACCTTAAAAAGACCCATGAAGAGTTTCCGGACAAGAAGTTGCTCTTCACTGAGGGATGCCAAGAGGGTGGAGTAAAACTTGGTGATTGGAACGTAGGAGAAAGATATGGACACAATATAATCGGCGATTTAAACAATTATACTGTTGGTTGGGTTGATTGGAATTTACTCCTAGATACACAAGGAGGGCCTAACCATGTTGGCAATTACTGTGATGCTCCAATAATTGTTGATGTAGAAAAAGATGAAATATATTTTCAAAGCTCTTATTATTATATAGGCCATTTTAGTAGATTTATAAAAAGAGGAGCTAAAAGAATAGGTTTTATAAACCCTTATGATTCATTAGAAGTTACAACATTTAAAAATCCAGATGGAACAATTGTAACAGTTGTAATGAATAAATCAGATGAAGATATTGATTTTAGATTCAAGGTAGGGAAGGGAATAACTGAACTGAAAAGTCTAAAGCACTCTATAATGACACTATTAATAAACTAAAAAAGGTGGTATTGGATATGCAAAAATACAATTTTCCTAAAGACTTTATATGGGGAGTTGCAACTTCAGCTTATCAGATCGAAGGTGCTTATAACGCAGATGGTAAGGGAGAAAATATATGGGATAGATTTACTTCTATCCCTGGCAAAATATATAAAAATCAAAATGGTAACGTAGCATGTGATCATTATAATCTTTATGAAAGGGACATTGAGATATTGGAAGAACTTGGTATAAAAAATTACAGGCTATCCATATCATGGGCAAGAATATTTCCTAAAGGATATGGAGAAGTAAATCAAAAAGGGCTTGATTTTTATAAAAAGTTAATTAACAAATTAATAGAAAAAGGTATTCAGCCAGCGGTAACTTTATATCATTGGGATTTACCTCAACATCTTCAAGATATAGGTGGATGGGCAAACAAAAAGGTAGTGGACTATTTTGTTGAATATGCAGAACTGATGTTTAAGGAATTTGGCGATATTGTTCCAATATGGATTACCCATAATGAACCATGGGTTGTATCAATATTAGGCCATGCTTGGGGCGTTCACGCTCCTGGAATTAAGGATTATAAAACTGCATTGCAGGTTGCCCATAATATACTTTTATCCCATGGGAAAGCAGTAAGGGTATATAGAAATATGAATCTAAAGGGAAGAATTGGTATAACATTAAATCTTTCAAGCACATATCCAGAAACCGATGACCAAAAAGATATACTAGCAGCAAAAATATATTATGGATTTATGAATAGATGGTTCTTAGATGCTGTATTAAAGGGAAGTTACCCTGAAGATATGCTAAAATTATACAGTGAACAAAGGATTCTTCCAGAGTTTTTAGAAGATGACATGAAGATCATAAGTGAAAAAATAGACTTTTTAGGAATAAATTATTATACAAGAAGTGTTTTAAGATATGATGAGAATGCTTATCCTCTTAAAGTGACAATGGTGGATCTTGATAACCCTAAAACTGACATGGGTTGGGAAATTTATCCTGAGGGCTTATATGACTTGCTTATTAATATCCATAAGAATTATGGAGGTATTGATATTTTAATCACAGAAAATGGAGCAGCCTTTAACGATATAGTAAATTATAAAGGGAAAGTTGTAGATGATTATAGGATCGATTATTTGTATAGACACTTAACACAAGCCCATAGAGCAATATTAGATGGAGTTAATTTAAAGGGCTACTATTTATGGTCATTTTTAGATAACTTTGAATGGGCTGAAGGATACTCAAAAAGATTTGGTATTGTATTTATAGATTATAAAACTCAAAAGAGGATAATCAAAGATAGTGCTTATTGGTATAGTAATGTTGTTAAAAATAATGGTATATTAGATTAAGATGGGGTCCCCCCCATCTTTTTATTTGCCTCTTATTTTAGATATAAATGAAGAGGACAAGGATAAAATAATATGTTAAAATAATATATTGGTTGCTAGAAGGAAGGATTAATTAAGATTTCGATAATTTATAGAGGAGGACCGCTCATGAAAATTTCAAAAAAAGATGCGCTAATGTGGTTTGAATTTTTTTCACAACTTCCTGAAGATGAAGAGCTCAGCCCTAAACAGGAGGAGATCGTTTATGCTACTTTAGCGCAAATTGAAGCAGCAGTTGAATATAGAAATGCCCTTTTAATGTCGGAAATCAAAAATTTAAAAACATTAGATAATAGAACCTACTTTGTAGGAAATGAAAATAAGTTTCCTAAAGGGTGTCGTTCTTGTTTACTTGGCACTGGTTTAGGTGCAATTAGAAAAACAAATAAATGCAACTTAAATTGTAAATTCTGTTATAATTATGGACAAATAGAATATATGCCTCCAATCGGAGAAGGATTGTGGGAAATTGGAGGAACTAAATTTTATGAAAGAGATATTGATTTACTTTTGTCAATCCAAAGTAAACCTACTGGTGTTGCTTATGTTTATTTAGAACCATTCATAGAGATTGAAAAATATTATCCGATTATAAAAAAATTTAGAAAGGCTAATATTCATCAACATCTTTACACAAATGGAACATTAGCGACAGAAGAGACTTTAAGAGCATTAGGTGAAGCTGGTCTTAATGAGATACGTTTTAATTTAGGTGCTTCTAATTGTTCAGATAAAGTCATTGAAAATATTGGAATAGCTAAAGAGTATATTGAAAGCGTGGGAATCGAAACACCAATGACCCCGGAATTTTATGAAACCTTTTTAAAGAAAAAGAAGGCGATATTAGATACAAAACTTGATTTTATCAACTGTGCAGAGCTGCATTTAAACGAAAATAATATATACAATTATTATGGTGAAAACATGTATATTTATAGGGGTGGATATATTTCGCCAATTTGGAGCAGGGAATTGACTTTGAAACTTATGAAAATATCTGATGAGGAAAACTGGGATTTAGTAGTTCATGACTGTTCAAACTATACGAAATTTGCTAGGGGGTTAAATTTAGGGAGCAAAGAAGGTAAATGGTTTGGAGCTAGCAATTACGCTTGTGAATTTTCAAGGATTCCATATGAAGTATTTTTACCGATCTTAAAAGATGATAATTTTAAATTTTTAATTGAAGAAGAATTACCTCATGGTTATAAAATTGGCGAGCTGTTTATTTAAAATATTTTAATAGCAGGGCGGGCAGTATATTCAACTGTCTGCCCTTTCTGATTATATGGATTTAAGGATATAATATAAAAGGCATAAAGAAAAGTTAAAATTTTTTGAGCACAATATTATACAAAGGAAAATATAAACAATTATGGTATAATATAAATATATAAAGGGGGTGGTAATATGAGAACTAAGACTTTTACCTTTTGTGATGAAGAAAATATAGAAATTTTTACCTACAAATGGATGCCAGATGAAGGAAAAGAAATTAAAGGCATTATTCAGATAGCACATGGAATGGCTGAAACTGCCGCACGATATGAGAGATTTGCGGAATTTTTTACAAATGAAGGATTTATAGTTTATGCAAATGATCATAGGGGACACGGCAAGACTGCAAAATGCCTTGAGAATGTCGGCTATATAGGACAAAATGGATTTTATTGGATGATTGAAGATATGAAACAGCTTAATGATATTATTAAAAAAGAAAATCCAAATCTTCCTGTTTATCTTTTAGGACATAGTATGGGTTCATTACTCGCACAAGGATATATCACAAAGTATGGTGACAGCTTAGGAGGAGTAATATTGTCTGGAACGGCAGGAAAGCAAGGTCTATTATTAGACATTGGAAGATTTATTGCTTATATTGAAATGAAAATAAAAGGTGAAAGATGGCAGAGCAAATTGCTTAATAAATTATCCTTTGGAAACTATAATAAATCCTTTAAACCAACAAAAACTGAGTTTGATTGGTTGAGCAGGGATGAAAAGGAAGTAGAGAAATATATAAACGATCCCTTCTGTGGGACAATTTTTACATCTAGTTTTTACTATGATTTTTTAAGGGGATTTAGAAGTATACATCAAAAAAAGAATATGGCTAAAATTTCAAAAGATTTACCAATTTATATTTTTTCTGGTGATCAAGATCCAGTTGGTAATAAATGCAAGACTATTAAATGGCTAATTGAAACATATAAAAGATTAGGAATAAAGGAAGTTCAATATAAATTTTATAAGGATGGAAGACATGAGATGTTAAATGAAATTAATCGTGATGAAGTAATGAAGGATTTATTGCTGTGGATTAAGTCTCATTGACTAAAAATAGTATTATTTTGGAGGTATTTATATGCTAAAAAGATTTTTTACAGTTGGCGCTATTTTGATATGTTTTTTTTATACCAGTTTAAAAGCTTTTTCTGCTGATATATTATGGAGACTTATGCATAATGATCAATATGCATTGGTGATTGCTTAAGTATCTGAACAAAGTGATAATAAAATTGTATTTGAAGTTAAACAGATAATAGGTGGCAAGACTGTTCCTAAGCAAATAACAATAAATGGCAATATTAAATATACTTTTCTTTATACACGACCAAATTTGTATGATTACTGTGTAATATCATTAGATAAAAAATCAAATAAATACACTGTTAAGAATGGAATTTTTAAAGCAGACACAGATGATTATAAAAAATTAAAATTCATAAAAGATGGATTGGATAGTGGAATAAAAGGTGACTTGACGGCATTTGAATACTATATTAACAGTAAGGGAAAATATAATAATTTTATTTTTGACAGAGGTACAGTTTATTTATGCCTTAACGATCAAAAAAAGATTCAAATATATCCTGAACAAATAGATAAAATTTCTACTGGTTCTAATGAAATTAAAATAAAGGAATTAGAAGAGAAAATATCATCATTGGAGATTGAATTGAATTTTTTAAAGGGAAAAGTAGATGAACAAGAAAAGTATATAAAAATGTTAATGCAAAAATCATATTCAAGCAAGGAATTACTAGAAATTGCAAAAAATGAATGGAAATACAGATTAACTATAAATGGCAAAGATGTTCCTAAAAATGAAGTAGTTGAAGTTAATACATCTAATTTAGAAATAGTTTTAAGTGAAACTCAAAGTGCTTATCCGATGTTACCTATTGAAATATACAATAAAGGGGCACTGAAAAATTACCAGGATCATATTAAAATAATGGCTCCAAAGTCTATAAAATATGATATTAATGCTGCTTCAGGAACGATTGTTGACTCTATTCAATATCAATTTAAGAATTTAAAGAAAGGGACTAAAGTACAGATAAAAATAACAGATGAGCTAAAACAGAGGTTAAATTTAAAAAGTAACATGATTGTTATCAATGTCAATTAAAATAAACATCTATTACTAGAATGAAAAAATTATTATAAAGATGCTTCTGAGTTTTCAACAGATTCAAAAAGCTACCAAGATTTTCTCTTGGCAGCTTTTTTAGTTTAATTTTTACTTATCTTTTCACTACTTCAAAGTTATCCTCTAATAGCAGCCAATTTTGTGGGAAAGAAATTCCTAACTTCCAGTAACTTACACCTCTAAGACCCAGTTCCTTTACTAGATTAAATTTAGCTTGAATGGAACGAGCATCTTCAAACCATACTGTGTGGCGTTTTCCGTCTGCATCTATATAATCAAAATGAGGAGCCTGAGCTTTTGTATCATAGCTTATAGACACATTATTTTCTGCTGCTAATAAAATTGCCTCCTGTGGGCTAATTGCCCTTGCAACGCTTCCAGGGACGAATGGAAGAGTCCAATCATATCCATATAAGTTTTGTCCCATCATAATTTTAGATGCAGGCATTTCCGTCAAAGCATATTCAATAACCTTCCTAACTTCAGGTAATGGAGATACTGGCATTGCTGGACCGCCGCTGTAGCCCCATTCATAGGTCATTATGACAACAAAGTCGGCAATTTCACCATGGGCTCTATAATCATGGGCTTCATACCATTCACCTGCTTGTGTGGCACTTGTTTTTGGTGCTAAAGCTGTAGACATTAATAGACCTTGAGCACTTAACCTTGCTTTAGCCTTACGCAGGAAGGCGTTATAGTTTTCTCTTAATTCACGAGGTAAATGTTCCAAATCAAAATGTATATCTTTAAAGTTTAGTCGCTTTGCTGTGGAAATGATATTGTCAAGTAGAGTATCTTGCAATTTCTGATTTGTAAGAATAAGTCTTCCAAGTTCCGTGCTGAATTGTCCTTCCTCAAGATTAGTTACAGCCATCAATAAAACTGCACCGCTGTTATTTGCAATATTTCTAAAATTGTTTAAGGGTGGTTCTTTTAATGTTCCGTCCCTTTGAATCTGAAAACTAAAGGGTGAGAGATAGGTCAAATGTGGTGCTACGCTTCGAACAGATTGCTCTAATGCAGGCGTTACTCTGCCGCCTATTGGTTCTACGTATGCATTTATTTCTACTCTTCTTCTTGGAAGTGGGGGAATATAAAGTCTAAAACCAATCGGGAGTGGGCTATTAGGTGAAATACCATTAATCCTAGCAAGTGCAAGATAGCTTATTCCAAATCTTCTTGCAATGTTATATAAGCTATCTCCAGGTTGAACCCAATAGAACCTTCCTACTATAGGTATTACAAGCGCCTGCCCCACTACAAGCTGATTTGGATTAGGAAGTTCATTTGCTCCTGCAATTGCGCCAATTGTTGAATTATATAACCGTGCAATACTGTATAAAGATTCCCCTGCCCTTACAACATGAATTTGCATAGTATCTCCTTATTTTTATAAATTCATCCAATATTATTTTATGATTTATAAGGGGAATTGTTCATTTTCATTTGACGATAACAGAAGAAACGTATAATGATAAGGTGATTATTGAAATAAATGGTACTAACAAATCTAATATTCTTATGATAGTGCAGAATATTATATAAAGATTAGGCAAGAGTATATTATTGGGCTTAATGATGGATAAGGAAATTAAGTTGTTATAACAATTGGGGAAAAGTTATTTTTATTAATGAAGTATAACGGATATTTTAGGGTTTAAGAATCGGTATTGGTATAGAGGTTACTGAAACTTAAAAGAGACAAGGTTTTATTATTTGCAGGGTAGATATTACATTTATGATTGGTTAGATAAGTTAATGCAGATGCAATATGTTGACTTATCAGGGAACTTAATTAGTAGCAGTAAATTAACTCGGGAAAAGCTGGAATCTTATTTGAGAAATGAAAAAGAAAAAGTGTAAATAGTGGGTAGTCATATATTCATAGGTTTAGGCTATAATAAATTTAAAAAATCTAATTTTGGAATTAAAGATCTTGTTATTACAATTAGGATCTATAATGAAAATAATTTTTTTGGTATTTTACTAAATCTCAAAGAGTATATTATTTTAACAAAAATTGGAATTGATGAATTAGAACAAAAGAATCTGCAATATGATTTTCCAGGTTTAGAGAATCAGCGAATATAATTAAGTATTTTATGACAATGAAGCAGAATTTGAATATTCTTCAGATGAATTTAATAGTTTTGAGAAAAGAATTTCTTAGATTGCAGTGCTAACTATAAGAAAGTTGGAGGAGTTATTTTAAAATTATAAAGAAACAAAATAAAAATTGAAGGCTATTCATCAAGGTGTTAAATCATTTATTAATGTTAAGAATTTATTGTCGGAATATGTTGTCAAAATATTGTTGATGTAGAAGTTATTTAAATAATACAATGTAATTGAGAATGTATATTAAATTAGAAAGCTAATAATTGGATATAGTTTCATTATGAAAATAATGGTACTATTCTTAAATTAAAAATATTGTAAGTAAGAATAGAAATGAAAGATAAAATTCCAATTTACTAAATTTAAAAAACTATAATAAAATAGGGAGGAATAGTTATGAAATACATTTGCCCAAATTGTAATAGCTAAAATATACAAAAAGTATCAATAATATATGAAGCTGGTACGACTGCTTCTAAAGGCTTTGGAGTAGGAATGGGAATTAATAGTAAGGAATTAATTTTGGTACCTTCCAGTAAAACTTCAAAAACAAAATTAGCTCAAAAATTAGCACCACCAGAAAAATATCCTGTGATATCAGGTAGTATAGGTTTAATGATATTGATAAATATAATTGGCATTGTTTTGGCTGCAGCTAGTGACAACTATATATTTATGGATTATGGGTTTTATGTATCATTAATAGTTACTTTTTTAAGTTTAATTTTTGGAATAAAATATAATCTTAAAGAATGGCCTAAAAAAGTAGAGGAATGGGAAAAATTATATTTCTGCTTTAAATGTGGGCATATTTTCGAATTGAAAGATAAAAATATTTCTAATAACAGTGATTCTAATGTTACTGCAAATAATTTTATTTTAAATAATTAACAAACATATAATGAAGCAGAAATTTTTTGTAGTGAGGATGAAATAGCTAAAAGTGAAGATAATACAAAACTAAATGAATCGGATAATAATTTTGACGTTTTAAAAAAAATAATAACAAGAAAATTATTATGTATGGTGCAGCAAATCACTTCAAAGGAATAGAAGCAGTAGGTGGATGGCTATATCTTACACCAGATGAAATTATTTTTAATTCACATACTATTAATATTCAAGCGCACCAAACTGTAATACCACTAAACAAAGTAGCAGAAGTAAAACCTGTATTAACTTTAGGAATTATACCAAATGGCTTACTTATAAAAACTAAGGATGGAATAATAGAAAGATTTGTTGTTTTTAATCGCAAAAAATGGATAAATACAATAAACAATACTATCAAGCAGATGAATATTTAGTTAAAGTAGATATTAAGCTGTTTATTTTAATTCAAAAACAATAAATTTCTATCCAACATAAAATTTTTCTGTGTGTTTTTATAAATATTTAAACATTGAATACCATAATTTGGATTCTTAAAATTTTAAGTTTGAAAAGGATGAAACTAATATGAAAATAAAAGCATTTACGTTAAATTCATTTGCAAAATCCATTAAAGGGGGTAATCCTGCAGGAGTAGTACTTAATGCTGATTCTTTATCAGAAAATGATATGAAAAGGATAGCAAGAATAATAGGTTATAGTGAAACTGCTTTTGTAATGAAGTCAGATCTAGCGGACTTTAAAGTAAGATTTTTTACACCAAAAGATGAAGTAGATCTTTGTGGTCATGCTACAATTGCATCCTTTTTTGTATTATCAAATCAAGGTTACATCAAACCAGGAAACTATTCTCAGGAAACAAAAGCTGGAATCTTAAATGTAGAGGTTAGAGAAAACTTTACGATAATGATGGAGCAAAACAAACCAAATTATTATGAAATATTAAATAAGGAAGAAATTGCAGATTCATTAAATATTACAATAGATGAATTGATAGATGAATTGCCTATTCAGATAGTATCTACAGGGCTAAAGGACATATTTGTTCCAGTAAAAAATCTAAAAATATTACATTCAATTAAGCCAGATTTCAATAAGGTAGCAGAAATTAGTAAAAAATATAATGCGATTGGTTATCATATATTTACCTTGGAAACGCTTTATACTTCAATGGCCCATTGCAGAAATATAGCCCCATTATATGGAATTTTTGAAGAACCTGCAACAGGAACATCTAATGGTGCACTTTCGTGTTATTTATTTAAGTACGATAAAATAAATCCAAAACAAGCTGGATGTATAATTATTGAGCAGGGATATTCAATGAAAAAACCTTCTGAAATAATTGTCTCCTTAAAAACCCAAGGCAAAGATATACTTGAGGTTAAGGTTGGGGGAAAAGCGATGAATTTATCTGAAACAGAAATTCAGATATAAACCTTTTTATGTGAAATATTAAGCCCAAAATAGCACATTATTTTGGGCTTAAATAATTGTAACAGGCGTTCCAATGGGAACAAGGCTGCTAAGTTCAATTACATGGCTATTAAACATTCTAATGCATCCATTAGAAACGTTTTTACCTATTGAAGAAGGATTGTTAGTTCCATGAATTCCAATTCCCTTTATATTTAATCCCAGCCACCTTGCCCCAAAGGGGCCACCAGGATTAATTGCTTTATTGATTATTTTAAAATTTCCTTTTGGAGTAGGGGTTGAGGGTTTGCCAAGGGCTACAGGGTATTGCCTAATTATGATTCCGTTTTTGTATAATATTAATCTGTTTGTTTTGGTATTAATGATAATTTTGTAACTTGCCATGTTTTTCTGTCCTTATAAAATCTTTATTACTATAAATATTTTTTTTATTTAGTTTTGATGATAATTTTTTTTGCAAAAAATGTCGATAAAAATTTTTAAAAAGATTGAATAAAAAATTTAGAACTGGAAAAATTAATTAATGAAAGCTCAAGAAAATAACTTGAGCAGGAAACAGCAGTTTCCACTAACAGAACCCCCCATCCCCCTTAGGGCCTTAAGGCCCTTCTTTTTTATGGCTTTATAACTTAATTTAATTAAAAAATAAAGATTGATTAATAATGATATTTTGGTATAATTTTATTTGGGGGTGATAGTTTGAAAAAGAATATGATTCCAGGAAGTTTTCAATTGATGAAAAAGATTAACACGGGGCTGGTTTTAGATACCATTCGCTTATATGCTCCAATATCTAGAGTGGAAATTTCAAAGATGCTAAATCTTACCCCTGCAACGGTAACGAATATTACAGCAGAACTCTTAAAAAGAAATATAATAATTGAAAGCGATTTTGGAAAATCCACGGGCGGAAGAAAGCCAGTTTTATTAAAAATCAACCCAGATTCGTATTATGTTATAGCAGCTCATATTGGCTCTACAAAACTTAGAGTATCAGTCATGAATATGGAATCGGAAATAATTTGCTCTTTAACTGAAAAGCTTTATCCCAATATGGAATTTGAAAAGGTTAAAGATATAATGATAGATTTTATAAATCAGTTAATAAAAGAATATTTGCCAGAAAAAAATAAAATACTTGGTATAGGTGTTGCTGCCCATGGATTAGTTGATTTTAATAATGGGACAATAACATTTGCACCTAATTTTGGATGGAAAAACATTAATTTAAGGGAAATTTTAGAAAGGGAATTTGATGTTCCTGCCTTTGTTGACAGAGATGTAAGGGCTATGGCAATGGCTGAGAGCTGGTATGGTGAAGGAAGAGAAGTAGAAGATTTTATCTGTATAAAGGTAGGATATGGAATTGGTGCAGCTTTCATAAAAGACAAGCAGCAGTTAAGGGGAGCTTCTGATGGGTTAGGGGAATTTGGACATATGAAAGTGGAAATAAATGGAATTAAATGTATCTGTGGCAATTATGGATGCTTAGAAAATTATGCTTCGGAGAGGGCAATAGTAAGATATGCAATGGAAAATGGATACAGGGATGAATTAGATATTGAAAAAATACATGAGGAAGTTATTAAAGGCAATCAAAAAATAATTAATGCTGTTAAAAAAGCGGGATTTTATCTAGGCTTAGGCATTTCAAATTTGATCAACATATTTAATCCAAGCTTAATTGTCATAGGAGGGGACTTAATAGATATTAATGACCTATTCTTTGATGAATTACTCCTTTCGGCAAAGAACTATTCTTTACAGGAGTTATTTCAAAATGTTAATATCAAGAGGACTCAAACAGGCAAGGACGCTATAACTAAGGGAGCTGCACTTTTAGTCCTTGACAACTTATTCGATAGTATTCAGAAGGAGGTTATATCATGAAAAATTATGTAATTGGAATTGATGTTGGAGGAACGAACATTGTAACGGCTCTTTCAGATTTGAAGGGTAATGTAATAATAAAGACTAAAATTCCAACTGAAGCTTATAAAGGTTATAAAGATACAATTAGAAGAATAAAAGAGCAAATAGAATATGTTATAAACGAAGCTGGCTTATCAGTGGATAATATAGCTGGTATAGGGATAGGCGTCCCAGGACTTATTGATGTTGAAAAAGGTATATGTTATTTTTCTGGTAATTTAGGCAACGAATGGCAGGATGTTGACATAAGGGAGGATCTTAATAAGTTTTTTAATGTTCCGATCTTCTTAGATAATGATGTAAATGTTGCAGCCCTTGGAGAAAAATATTTTGGAGCTGCTAAAGATTGTAAGGATTTTATTTACATAACAATAGGAACAGGAATAGGATCTGCTATAATTTCTGATGGTAGAATGATAAGGGGTCACAGATTTTGTGCAGGTGAATTTGGACATTTAACAGTCGATAAAAACGGTCCAAAGTGTTCCTGTGGCAATGTAGGTTGCATAGAAGCAATAGCATCAGCTCCTGCAATAGCAAGAAGAATAAAGGAAAAAATAAACTCGGGAAGAAAGTCTTTAATGGTGGAAATTGCGGGAGGCGTTGATAATATCACTGCTAAAACTTTATCGGAAGCTTATGATAAGGGGGACGAACTTGCAATAGAAATTATGAAGGAAACTGGAGAATGGCTTGGTATTGCTATCGCTGGATATATAAATATTATAAATCCAGAATTATTTATAATAGGTGGTGGAGTTTCAAGGGCCCAGGAGAGATTATTAAAATATATAAGAGAAGAAGTCAATAAAAGGGCGATGAAGATCCAAAAAGAAAGCTGTAAGATTATTACAGCCCACCTTTTAGATGAAGCAGGCATGATGGGAGCAATTGCGGCAATACTTGAATATTTGAATTTAATATAGAAAAATAAAGGGACTGTCCTAGAACAAATATAAGGACAGTCCCTTCTGATTATTTTATTTTTTCAATAGAAGTGATGCTGTATTGAGGATTCCTGCTATCATATTTTGAAAGTCTTAATGTAACCTTATATATGGTATTTTCATAGCCAATAGGAGTATCTTCTGAGGTTCTTAAAATATATGTGCACTCAGTTGGAACATCGTATTTATCGTATTTAACTTCATAAATATTTCCATCTAAGAATTTTCCTTTTGAAACTACTTCTAAATGTTTTTTATTAATATTTAAATTTGCTGCTTCAACTTCTTGGGATTCAAGATAGCCAATTAAATTTTCTAAAGAGCTTTTTCCAAGGTTCATAGAGGTAGGCATAACATAAGGAACTGGTCCCTTTGAATTAAAGGTTAAATAATTATATGTTATACCTTTTTTTGATTTATTGCCAATAACAATTACAGGCTCAAAGTCCTTAGTTTTTACAACCCCAAAAATAGAGTATCGGCCTGAAATTAATTTAATAATTTTGTCGTCATAAACCTTAAAAACGTGTAATATTGGACCTTTGTTGTCGGATGATTGAAGGATTAGTTCCTGCTTACCATCTTTATCGATATCATTAAAGCTTATGTTCATTGGCCAGTTTTTATTGAAATATCCTAAAGTTTTAATGGTGGGATCTGGTTCTAGGTTAGAAGTTTTTTTTTCATCCCATTTAATTGATAAATGATATTCACCAGTTTTTTCGTTTGTTTCAACAAGGATACAATCTGTTTTGCCGTCGCTGTTTAAATCTGTATAGTAGGTATTTGGTTGGTTGAAAGTACTTATAGTTTGTTTCGTTTTCATAAGTATCATTATAATTGCAGCTATGATGATTGCGGCGATTATTATGGCTCCCCAGATAAGCTGTTGCTTTTTAACTACATATATTTTTAATTTCATTAAACTCACCTCCACTAAATTATATGAATGATAATTATAAAATATTTGTGGAAAAATATAAATGAGGGAACAAATATTGATTTATAATACTATTTTTTATATAATCATTTTGTAATTGAGCTTTCCACATATTGGAGAGATAAATTTAAGAAAGTGGTGATAAGATGAAAAGGCTAATTAGTATTTTTCTCATTTTTACTTTGATTTTTGGAGTCACTTCCTGCAATAAAAAGGGAAAAGAAGGAGAAGAGAATAAAAAGACTTTAAAAGTTGCTATAATGTATCCTGAGGAGAATATTGGAGGAATATATAAAGAAATTGTTAAGGAATATGAAAAACAAAATCCTGATTTAAAAATAGAATTAACCCTTGACCTTTCTGATGAATCTAAGATTAAAGAAAGCCTTACAAAGGAAGAGGGTTATGATATAGTTGGGATAAAAAGAAGTCAGCTTATAGAATACGCTAAAACTGGGCTTATTACGGACCTGACAGATTTTATAGATAAAAATGATTTAAGAAATAAGCTATATCCTATCAATCTATCCTATGGAACATTTAATGGTAAAAACTATGGTATAGGTGATTTACCTATAACATACGAATGGTTTTATAATAAAAGCATATTTAACAAATATGGAATTAAAGAACCTGCTAACTTAAAGGAATTAATTGATATATCTAAGAAGCTAAATTCAAAAGGCATTATTCCAATTAGCATTGGTGCAATGGATAGATGGACTTTAGCCCTTTTATTTGGCAATATAACATGTCAAACAACAGGAATACAAAGTTTTACTGATAATTTAGGATCAGACAAAAAAGCCTTTGAGAACATTCAGGGAATAAATATTGCCTTTAATACTTTTGATAAATTAGTTAAAAATTCTATTAAGAAAAATAGTGTTGACATTAATTATATGCAATCAGTTGATGATTTTTTAAAGGGAAAAGCAGCAATATTGCCAACAATTTCAATAACTAAAGAGCTGATAGAAACTAAAAAGCCTTCTGGTTTTGAATATGGAGTTTTTGAAACACCAATTCAGTTTGTCGATAATCCTATGGCTAAGGTAAGCGCAAGTGGAGGGCAGATTTTAACTATTTCTTCAAAAAGTTCAAACAAGGATGAAGCAGAAAAATTTTTGAAATTTTTATTTGATCAGGAAGCTCAAAAACTCTTTGTAGAAAAAGGTTTTATATCTGCGTTAAAAACAGCTAATCAGCTTGATACAGTAAATAAAAGAATCATCATATCTCATATTGAGATGACAAATGATAATTCAGGATTTCTTATAGATAATCTAGATTTAAAGATGGCAGATGCTATAGGGATTGTATTATCGGATATGATCGAAGGAAGGGTAAAACTGAGTGAAGCATGGGATAGAGTATTAAAAATATCCTTCCAACAATGAAGGGGATCTTAACGATCCCCTTTTTCTTGTGCTTGACATTCAGCACATAGCCCATAAAAATAAACCTTACTACTGCTTATTTTGTAATTTGTATATTTTTGTGCTATTTGATTTATATGGTCAAGTTCAAGCTCATCGATGTCATCAACTCTTCCGCATCCTAGACAAACTATATGAGGATGGGATTCAGCTTTAGCGTCAAATCTAAAGTTATCTTCTCCAACATTCAGCTGCTGAACTAATCCTAACTCTATTAAAGTATTTAAAGTTTTATAAACCGTTGCTAAGCTCATGGTAGGATAGTGCGGTCTTAAAGCTTCGTAGATCATTTCAGCTGAAGGGTGACTTTTAGTCCCAAGCAGATAATTATATATAGCATATCTTTGTGGTGTGAGCTTTAGATTGTTTTCTTTAAATAGATTGCTTAATTCGTTCATAGACACCATCCTTCTATTTATTCTAAGATAAATATAACAGAAAATAATTATTTGTCAATAATTTTTTTAGGTTTAAATAATACAAATACGGTATATATCAATAAAATAATAGAAATAGGTATTGAGTAAGCATTAAAAAATTTTTTTATGTTACGGATCAACCTAAAATTTGCTGAAATATAACCTAAATTATAGCATTCATCCTTTATTAGCGATAATAAGAATTTCCCAGATCTTGATATTATTTGAGGGCTTAAAGTGGTATTTTCGCATGAAATAATGGTGTAGGGAAAATCTGAGTCCTGTTTAATGTTTCTACTTGTTATATAAAATGAATGCTCTTTTAAAATATCAATGACGTTATTGGTAAATCCATTTTGTTTTTGAGTTTGGGCTATCGAAAAGGAGTCAGATAATCCTATGCTGTCTATAATTAGTATGTCTCCACTAGGTAAATTTGAAAATACATTATCGAGGTTGTAGTTTAGCAAATGACCAGACAAAAAAACAAAAATAATTGTCCTGTCCGGCGTTTTTGCACGTTGATTTTTAATAGAGTTTATTAATTCTAATATGATTGATGGAGTAATGTTTTGCTCATAAGTTGTTATGGGGACTTCTGAAAGTCTAATAAAAAAATCATAATAGGAGACTATCAAAAGAGGTTTTATGAGCTTATTTTTTCCAGGCATTATCCCATATACATTTTTAAATTTAATTTCCTCCAATTTTTTATTAGCACCTATTCTGATTTTATATCCATTTTGTGAGTATCTTATGATTTCAGAGAAAATTTTTGGGTTTATTATAATTTTAATTAATCCTTTATCATTTATTTTTAGATTATCATCATATATTCCACTACTAAAAGCAAGGTCTTCAGAAAAGGAAGGAGAAATAACGCATTTAACATTCTTTGATAAAAAATAATTATCAAGTTCTTCTATGTTATTAAAATTATACAAATCTGTTACAATAATTTCATTATAAATATTTTGGTCGATTCTACTTACATATTGAAGACTTCCATAGATTTGACCTTCCTTGTATAAGCCCTTAAAGTCTTCAAAAAAATCCTTGCCATATTTATAGCTTCTAATTCGTTTACCCCCAAGAGAAAGAACTTCAAAATGTGAATTAGCTTCCCCAACAGGAAAAACTCTTTCAAAGGTATGAATATAAGAATTATTAAATGGTTTTAACTTATTGCTCTTAAGGAAAGAAACTATATAATTTGTTGCAAATTCCATAAGTTCAGGATGGTTTTTTGAGCGTTCCCAATATCTATTTAAGTTATTATAATGTTTGATAGTGTTGAAGGTTGAAAAAATATCCACTTTGAAATTATGACCTATATTAGAAACCAACAAAAAAAAAGTTAATAAAGCTATAAAAACTATGTTTAATAATTTGCCTTCAAATTGTTCCATAAAATTATCACCACTATTCCTCTAATTGAAATAGTTGAAGGCGTGTCTGCTGAACTTTTTCATTAAGTTCATCTAAAAGATCTTTTAATTCTATTATATCACCTTTTTCTAATAGCTTATTAAATTTATCTTGATAATCTGTAGACTCAGAAATTTTACCTAATGAATAGAGGGTTATAATATTATCAAGTATATCCGAAATTACACTTGATTTAATCTCAAACATCTTTTGAGCTTCAATAATTTCCTCTTTTATCTCAGACATTTCCTGATCTAACAAAAATGCTAACTCTGCAGCTCTTTTCAATCTATCCTTAATTTCTTCAGGTATACTTTGCTTGTATTTATAATTTAGTGAATGTTCAACCGTAGCCCAAAAGTTCATAGCAAGGGTTCTAATTTGAATTTCTGCTAATATTTCAACTTCTCCTTCGGTAGTTTGAACAGGATATTTTATTATTACATGGTAACTTCTATAGCCACTATCTTTTTTATTTTTTACATAATCCTTTTCATAAACTATTTTTAAGTCTTTTCCATCCCTTTGACGAATAATTTGAACTACTTTGTATATGTCCTCAACAAATTGACACATTATTCTTATTCCTGCTATATCTTCCATTTCCTCTGCAATTTTATTCAGAGGGATATCAAGCTTTTTTGCTTTTTCAAGGATACTTGATATTTCTTTTACACGGCCGGTTACAAATTCAATTGGTGAATATTCATTTTTACTTCTATACTGCTTTCTTATACTTTTAAATTTTATTTTTAACTCTTCAACTGCTTGTTCGTAAGGGATTAAAAATTCCTTCCAATCTTTAACAAGCATATCCCCCACGCTCCTTTCCTAGTCTATTTTAACAAAAACTATAGCTTTTTTAAACTATCAATTTTAAAAATAAAGGAAAATGAGATTTTTTATAGAATATATATAATGGGACAAAATGGAGGTGTTTTGATGAATATAGTAGAATTATATTTTACTGTTGCAGACCAAGAGATATTGATTAAAATAGCTAATAAATGGAAGATAAATATCAATGGATTTTCCAATGTTGCAAAAGTTCCAGAAAAAATACTAAGAAAGCATTTGTTTACAAAATTTAACAGTAAAGATGAGTTGTTCTATAAACTTTTAGAGGATATATATGGGTTAAAGTTAAAGGAGCTCAATCTTAATGATTTAGATGATCTTTTATACACATTTTTATCATATCCATTAAAGGAAAAAGTAGATCCACATTTTCCTTTAGGAATTTTAATACTTATGAATCCTGAATTTGCACAAAAAAATGCAGATGTGATGTTTAATAATTTTATAAATAATAAGCATATATTTGAAGGTCTAGTAGGTGAGATTGAAATTAATGAAGAAAATTGCTATGAAGTTATTGAAAAGCTTTTGCAACTTAAGGACCCTATTGAGTATTTTTCTTTGTTTGAACCTGAAGCGATTTCGATGCTAAACTTGATAGGACAAGAGGATAACTTTTATAAATTAAAGAAAAAGTTTACAAAAATGAAATTTGATGAATTTGCTAAATTCTTTACGGAAAATAGAAGTCAAATTACGGATTATATTGCTGTTTTAGCATATATATCAGAAAACATTAAAGATTTGTTACAGGTCCCCCAAGATAAAAGGAATTTTTTCAATAAATTATTATCGGATGCTAGTGTTTGCTTTAATGTAGAGGTTTATAAAACTGTTGAAGATAAGCTAAAAGAATTAACTGAAAAAAATAAAAGTTTAGAAGGTGAGATTAAAAACAAGGAGGAAAAAATTAAGTCCCTTGAAAAGCAAATTGAATCCTTAGAAAGAGATTTTGAAGATTATAAAAATGCAAAAGCAAAGGAATTGGAGGATCTAAAGAAAAGTATTAGTGACGATCAAAAAGTAAATGATGACAAAATAAATAAGTTTGAAAAGGAGAATGAAAATACGATTATTACAAATTATCAGTATGATAGAGTTTTTGATGTTATCGGAAGATGCAATATAATCAATAGTGAAAATATAAATATTCTTGATAATATAGAAAACTATGAAGGGCAGATTTTTATTCATAGGAATTCTATTGATTCAACTAAAGATTTATTAAATTTGGAGAAATCTTTAAAAAGCAAAGGAATTAAGTATTACGTTATTTTCGGATTGTCCTTAGAGGAGCTTATTAGAAATATTATTTTAAAAAAGAAAAGTGTGGAGGGTTTATCATGAAAAATATAAAGCAAGAGGATATTAAAGCAATTCAAGACTGTTATATATTAGGTCATCTTGCATTAGATGAAAAATTTTTCCCATCTATAGGTGAAGAACAAAAGCCTATTACTTACCTTAAAAAAAATCCTGAATATGTATTATTTTATATTAAACCAATATCAACAATCCCTAAAAGGATATACGAATTACCAGGACCCTTTGAAAATAACTTGTTTATTGGTTTTGAAAAGGCATTAGAAAATGTTCCTATGTCACCGGATTTTTGGAGTGAAAAAGATATAAAAATAAAAAAAGAAAGAATATACGAGAGGTTAGCAAACAAATTAATATTATTTAAACCATTCATGAAAAAAGAAGAAAAATCAAAAAATGAATTGTTTTATAGAAATTTAGTAATTTTTGATATTGAAACTACTAATATAGATTTTACTAAAAGGTATATACCTATTCCTTCCCCAAGTATGTCAAAATATGAATTAGAAAAAGCTATAATGCAACAGCTTCCAATTGAACTACCTTTATACAATAGTGAGTTTGAAGATCCCGAAATTATTATATGTAACGATTATATATATGGAAACCTTAATTGGACAAATCAAAAAGGGAAAAGAATATTAGCTAGTATAGGAGATATAAAAAAGATAAAGTTTCCCAATGATTTTTACGATAATGTGATTTATAAGGTAAGCGATGAGCTTTTATTTATATCTGAAGATTATAAAAATCGATTAAAGGAAACAATTGAACAAAACGGATCCTATATATTTAATAAAGAGGATTTTCAGATCTATCGAGATTCTGTTAAAAGCGAAATCAAATTTTTAGAAAAATTTAAGCAATACCTTTTTAATGAGGGATTATGCTATAGAGATATAGATCTTTATAATTTTCATGTATGCTTAAAAACAAATCCTTTAACAATAATAAGTGGAATGGCAGGAACCGGTAAGACAAGATTAGCCGTTGCCTATGCAAAGGCATTGGGGCTTGATGAGGAACATTATACGGTGATCCCAATCAGTCCTGCCTATACTGAACCTGCAGATATTATTGGATATCTTAATACTTCTAAGGAGGAATTTATTCCCTCTGAAACTGGAATTGCCGATATTTTAAAAAGGGCCCATGATAGAAAAGATGAACTTTTTATGATTATTTTTGACGAAATGAATTTAAGTCAAGTAGAGTATTGGTTTAGCCCTTTTATTTCGCTCTTAGAGATGAAGGAAGATGAAAGAAAATTGATATTATACAATAAAAATTCAAACTGTAAAAATAGCGATAAATATCCTGCTCAGATAACTGTTGGCGATAATGTTTTATTTGTTGGAACTGTTAATATAGATGAAACAACTAAAGATTTTTCGGATAGATTATTAGATAGGGCTAATGTAATAACATTAGAAAGCGTTCCATTTGTGGAAATGAAGGATTTGTTTAAAAACAAAAAAAATACTAATTACACAGAAAGCTTTGTAGAAAGCAAATTTATAAGAAGTTGGAGAAGGACAGTTGATTTTCCTATTGATGTATTTAAAGACATTGAATTGAAATTTTTTGATAAACTACATAACCTGATTAACAGCTTTGATAAACAAAAAGGAGTTTCCTATAGAACACTACAGCATATAGCATTATATATTTTAAATATTCCCGAAGACGATAAAGGACAAAAACTTATTGACAGAAGTAGGGCAATAGATATTGCTATCAAACAAAGAATTTTAACTAAAATCAAAGGGCATCAGGAGCAGTTCGGAAGGCTTATAGGAATTAGCGATGGAGAAGGAATAAAAGATAGTTTATTATATCAGCTATTTACTGACGATTTAGCAAAGAATGTTTCAGATTTTAAACTATGTTTAGCAGAAATAAAGAGAAAGGCTGAGGAGATGTATTATAATGGGTATGCATCATAATTTTGGTGCAGCAGTAGTATTTACTGTTGATAACTTCGATAAAGAAACTATTTTTAGGTTAGACAAATTTTATGACAATATATATGAGATAAAGGAAAAAATAGTTGAACTAAAAGAATCATCAAAAGTAAACGTTAAATTCGAAAGTTCTGATGAAAACAGCTACTTAGAAATAAAAAATATTTTTAACGGCCAAGGTGAGTTTATAAAGATAAATCCAAATGAGAGCCAAAAATTATTTGAAGGTTTAAATAAATATTCTATTCTTCTTCCAGGGGACCATTTGGTAAGAATTTTTTATAAGGGCAATTATTATTACAATATTTATTCTGTTAATCCAAGGCATGTTAATGAATTGCAGCTACAATTCATAAGGGATTATATAAATAGTAGAATAGACGGAATATCATATAATTTAAACACCTTTGCTCAAATAAATAGAATAAAGAAAAATATAATAAAATCAAATTATTTAAATGTTATAAAGACATATAAGGAAAACTTCATAATATTAGTTAAACTATTAGACGAAATAATTAAATCACCTTTAACTGAACTTGAAAAAGCTTATATGAAAGGACAAAATGTTAAAAAACAAGATATTAAAACTATTAGGTTTTCAGGCAGGAGAAATGGGGGAGAAAGATTAGAAATAAAAAAGATCCCAACCCTAAATTCAAGAGAAAACAAAATTTTAAAGGCGATGCTTTTAAATCTTTATATGGAACTTAGGGATTTAGAGGTATTTTTGAATGAATTAAAGGAAACAAAAGGAGATTTTAATGATTATGATTTTCTCATTAAGGATCTTCGCTGGATGAAAAACTTATTGTCAAAGTATATAAACTTTTTTATAGATGTAGATTCTACAAGTAAAGTTATCCCATTAAAGAGCATACTAATGAATTCAAAGTATGGGAAAGTTTATAGATTATATAGAAAACTTATAGACTATAAAAATTATTATCAACCAAATTTTAAAACAACGGATCTACTTTATGAGTATTTTGTTTTATTAGTTGTCCTAGATATTATTCAAAAATTAGGATTTAACCTTGAGGAAAGCGACTATAAAAAATTGCTTTCAAACAAGTTAAATGATGAGATCCCAAGTGGGATGGGAGCAATTTTTACTAAAGGAAACTTAAGATTAGAAGTGTGGTATGAAAAGGAACTATACTCATTATATCAAGAGGCTTTAAAAAACGGTTCTGGTTTTTATACTCATGCTTCAAATAAATTACCGGACATAAGGATTGATTTTTATAAAGATAACAAATATATAAAATCTTATATAATAGAAGTTAAATATCGAAGATTCGGTTACTTGTGGAGTGATATAGAAAATAATGAGACGATGATCCAAATTAAAAATTACAAAACAACAGTTCAATATATTTCAAAAGATTTAGAAAGGCCTATTTTCCCTATTGAAAAGGTTATAATTATTTATCCTGGGCAATTAGATATGGACGTTCTTGTTGAAAAGGAATTTGGAAACTACTTATTTTTGCAGTTAAAACCAAAAGATGCATCTACAATAATAGGTTATGATGAATTAACTAAAATATTAAAACAATTAATTAATGAGCCCCTAACCTAGGGGCTCATTTTACATTCTTTCAACCACATCGATACCAATCAATGATAATCCATTTTTAATAACTATAGTTGTAGCTTCAACAAGGGCAAGGCGTGCATTTCTTAATGCTTCATCTTCAATTGATAGGATTGGGTGCATGTTGTAGAATTTATTGAAGGCTTTAGCTACATCAATAATATATCTTGTTAAAATGGAAGGTTCATACTTATCTATTGCGGAAAGGATTGCATCATTAAAGGAGGCTAAAAGCTTTACAAGTTCTACTTCTTCAGGAGAATTTAACTTTTCAAAATCAAAATTAGCACCATAACCTTCTGCCTTTCTTAGAATGCTTTTACCTCTTGCATATGAATATTGAACATATGGTCCTGTTTCACCATCAAAATTGAGAATATCATTCCATGAGAAAACAATATCTCTTTCTCTGTTGTTTTTTAAGTAGGTGAATACAACTGCACCAATTCCAACAATTTTTGCAACTTCGCCTTTATTTTCTAATGATGCATTTTTTTCTTCAATAAGTTCTCTAGCTCTTTGAATAGCTTCATTTAATAAATCCTCAAGGAATATTACATCACCTTTTCTTGTTGAAAGTTTTTTATCAGCAAACTTTACCATACCAAAACCTACATGAACGCAGTCATCTGCCCAATCAAACCCCATAAGTTTTAGGGTTGTAAATACCTGTTTAAAGTGTAAAGTTTGTTCAAGGCCAACAACATATATATTTTTATAAAAATCATAGGTTCTTTTTCTATAAATTGCTGCAGCAAGGTCCCTTGTTGCATAAATCGTGGCACCATCGGACTTTTTAATTATGCAGGGTGGCATATTAAATTCATCTAAATTAACAACCTGTGCACCATGGCTTTCTGTAAGAAGTCCCTTTTCTTCCAGCATTTTCACAACTTCATCCATTTTGTCGTTGTAAAAGCTTTCCCCAGCATAGGAGTCGAATTTAATTTTTAACATATCGTATACTTTATTAAATTCCATCAAGCTAACGTCCTTAATTTTTTGCCAAAGCTTAACTTCTTCTTCTTTGCCATCTTCAAGGTTTTTAAAATGCATTCTTGCAATGTCTTCTAAGCTTGGATCCTTTTCTGCCTCTTCATGGAATTTAACATAAATTCTTAATAGTTCTTTAATAGGTTCCTTTTCAAGAGCCTCCTCATCAACCCATCTTTTGTATGCTTCTATTAGTTTGCCAAATTGAGTTCCCCAATCGCCAAGATGATTTATGCCAACACACTTATAGCCTTGGGATGAAAATATCCTATAAAGAGCGTTACCAACTGCAGTTGAGTATAAATGTCCTACGTGGAATGGCTTTGCTATATTCGGTGAAGAAAAGTCTATTGTAACTGTTTTACCTGCCCCTATCTTTGAATGTCCATATGCATCCTTTTCAGATAATATTTTTTCAAGGGTTGATTTTGCAAGGTTTGTCTTATCTACAAAAAAGTTTAAATACCCACCAACAGTTTCAATTCTTTCAAAACCAGACTTATCTATGCTATTTTTTAATTCTTCGGCGATTAAATTAGGAGCTTTTCTTAAGGTTCTTGCAAGCTGGAAGCAGGGGAAGGCAAAGTCACCCATTTCCGGTTTTGGTGGAATTTCAATAAGTTTTTCAATTGCATCATTTGAAAGTCCTGTTAATGCACTTAGTCTTTCAGAGATTATCTTTTTATATTCCATAAACATCCCTCCCGTATAAAAAAATTAAAGCCGTCTCTGCAAGAGACGGCTATCCCGCGGTACCACTCTTATTGGCATGTGCCCACTCGAAATTTTAACCCTATGAAGGGGCTTACCATACTTGCATAAAGCTTTCCGGCAGCGTCTTAGGGGCTCTTTTCTCATAAGTAACCCTACAGGGCTCCCACCGTCCCCTGCTCGCTTAAGGGATCCTCATGATACTCCTCCCCATCATTGACTTTAAATATTCGGTTTGTTATTAATTATATAATAAAAAATTATGAGCATCAATATTTAACCTAAAGTTTAGCTATTTTTTCTATGCTCTCCAATGCATAGAATATATCTTCTTCTAACGTAAAGTAGCCAAAGCTAAATCTTACTGTTCCCTTTGGGAAGGTTCCCAAAGTTTTATGGGCTAAAGGAGCACAATGAAGTCCAACTCTTGTCATAATTCCATATTCGTTATCGAGGATAAAGGCTGCTTCAGAGTTATCTATGTTTTGAAAATCAATTGAAACTACTGCAGTTCTTTTACTTATATCATAACTTCCAACAACTTTAATATTTTCTATGTTTTGAAGTCCATCAAGGAATAGCTTTGCAAGATCTTTTTCTTTTTTTCTTATATTTTCAAGGCCTAAACTTAAAATATATTTTAAAGATGCATTAAGTCCAAAAATACCAGGGATATTTAAGGTGCCTGATTCAAATTTATCAGGTAAAATTTCAGGTTGCGAATAGGATTCTGAAAGGCTTCCAGTTCCACCTTCTATAAGAGGGGATATTTTATTTGAAAATTCATTGGTAATCAAAAATCCTCCAATTCCTTGGGGGCCTAAAAGACCTTTATGCCCTGTAAAGGCAAGGGCACTTAAATTTGTATCGTAAAAATCTATATCTAATATTCCTGCAGTTTGAGCAGAATCAAGAACAAAATCAATATCATGTTCTTTACAAATTTTACCTATTTCTTTAATTTCCTGTATAGATCCACATACATTAGAAGCATGAGTTATAACAAGCAATTTTGTATTAGATTTTATATATTGTTTAATTGAATCAGGATCTAGAAAGCCTTCATTGTCACAAGGAATTATATCCAACTCGATTCCTTTTTGCTTTAGACTAGTTAAGGGCCTTAGGACAGCATTATGCTCCATTGAAGAAATTAAAACGTGGTCACCTTCTTTAAGAAAACCTTTAAGTATCATATTTAAGCTTTGAGTTATATTCATCGTAAATACTACCTTTAAGGGGTCATCAAAGTGGAATAATTTACATAAAAGTTCCCTTGTTTCATAGACTATTGATCCTGCAGCATAGGAGTTGTAATAGGAACCCCTTCCAACATTTCCGCCTATATTTTCTATGTAATTTGTCATAGCCTCAGCAACTCCCTTAGCTTTGGGGAAGGATGTTGCTGCATTGTCCATATATATTCTTTTCATTTATTATCCCTCCTTCATTAATTTTATTATACAATAATTTTTTTTAAATTACTTTTAAATTTCCAAAAAAAGATATATCATATAAATAACAGGAGGTGAATGTTATGAAAAAACCTTTAATTGGTATAACAGCCGATTATATGATTTCTCAGGAGGGTCTTTATACAGGCCAGGAAAGGTTTTATATTGCAAAGGACTATATCGATGCAGTTTTAGAATCAGGTGGTATTCCTGTTATTGTTCCTATAATTAACAAGGAATCGGATCTTTTGCAGATAATCGATCAGCTTGATGGCATTATTTTATCTGGCGGACATGATGTGAACCCAATTTATTACGGAGAGGAACCATCAAAACATGTAGGATTTACATACACTCCAAGGGATTTATATGAGCTTTTCATAGTTAAAGCAGCTATAGAGAAGGATATGCCTATTTTAGGAATAAGCAGAGGGCAGCAAATAATGGTTGTTGCTTTTGGTGGAAAACTTTATCAGGATATTAGCCAAAACGCAGATGCATACATAAATCATATGCAGAGGGCTAATATAAACGATATAGGACATTATATAAATATAATCCCGGGAACAAGGCTTTATAAGATTTTTGATACGGATAGAGTTCTTGTAAATAGTTTCCATCATCAAGCAGCAAAGGAAGTGCCAAATAATTTCATAGTTTCTGCCACATCTTCAGATGGAGTAGTGGAGGCAATAGAGCATAAAACAAAGCCTATAATGGCGGTTCAGTGGCATCCCGAGATGATGACTAAGAAACACCCAATAATGTTGAGGCTCTTTGAAGAGTTTATCAATTGGTGCAAATAAAAAAATAACCCCTACAATCGTAGGAGTAAAATTGAGGTGAGCGTCCAAGCATATTATACTTTAATTTTACTTTTCTTTCAATCGGCAAATATTTCTCTTTTTATTTTTAATGCAAAATCAAGGGCTTTATTTTCAATATTTTGGACCTTAAGGATTGTTCCAGGATCATTTGCAATTTCAGAAAGAAGAAAATAGGGGGGTAATATAAACCCCTTATTTATATTTAAAGCACCCAAGAGCTGCTTTGCAACATTGTCGCTTCCCGAATTGCCGGATACGACAATTGAATATATTCTCTTATCATAAAATTTCATCTTTCTATAAAGCGCAGTTAATCTATTTATAACAGCCGTTAAATTAGCAGAAATTGCATCATTATAGTTAGGACAAATCCACATTATTATGTCGGATTTTTCAACCTCTGGGTAAACTTCCTCCACCATAATTCCACCGTAAAAGCAGCTTCTTTGTTTACTAAAGTGAATGCAGGTTTTAAAGGAACAGCCAATGCAATCAAGAACAGTTCCATTCTCAACATGCAGTTCTTTTATTTCAAATTCACATAAATTTTTCATTACCATATGCCATAGCATAAGGGTGTTGGAGGTGCTTTTGTTGCTGGCATGAAGGGCCAGTAGTTTAGGCTTAGAAGGCTTTTTATTATCAAAATCCCAAAGTCTATTGCCCAATATTCTGCATTGGTCATAACAAATTTCTTCAAGGGAAAGATTAATTGTTTTCTGCCAAGTTTGGAAGTTTTTAAAGTCCTTTATTGCCTCCACAAGGGGATGACCTATAAAACGGCAACCTAAACTATTTGCAAGAAATATTATAGACTGTGCCTGAGATTTAGTAAAAAGATAATTAGGGCTATGGATCAAGATCGCAGCATTTGAGTTTAAAAGGGCATCTTTTCCTAATTCAAATAATTTAGACATAATAATATTAACTTCATGACAAAAACCTGCCTCATCTAAATCTAAGGCAAATAATATTTTTTTGTTTTGTAGTTTTTCGATCTTTTCAGGTGAGTCAATAATTTTATAAGGTTTATCAGAGAGAAAACTTTTTAGCATATTGTTTAATGTTTTTCCCTTTTTAGGAGTAGTAATGACAAATATCATATAATTTCACCTAGTTTCCTATAACTTTCTTTTATTCTATTTAATAACCTTTCGTTTAAAGGATTCCTTTCAATTTCAATGAAACCTTTATTAATACGCATTTTGCAACCAAAATAAGTTCCTCCAATAAATGTAGAGCCGTAAAACCAGTCCCCTTTTATTAGGGAAATAATCGATAGAGCCCCTGAAGATAGGGCGGGAGCGATAAAGGGTTTAAAGCCCGTCATTCTAACATCTATATTTGCATTTTTTACCCTTTCTGTAAGTTCAATTGAAACCTCATCATCATAATTAACAATGCTGTTTGCAACGACAATGTCCTTACCATGGGGTCCAAAAACTCTTCCTTCTGTGTCGTAATTTTCGGCACCATTTATTAATTTTGAATAAAAGCTGGCCCTTGCATTCATAACACCAAGACCAAAACCAATTATTTGTTCGGGCTTTAGTCCCTTATAGTCGAAAGTGCCATTTTCATTTTTATTGCTTTCAACAAAGGCTACTTTGCATAAAAGGTCAACAGGATCAGAAACTACGGCAAAGATACCCTTAAAACCATTTTTACGAGCATTTTTAGCAACCTGCGTTATTATTTTTGAATTTCCTTCAAACTGAAGCATTCTAACATCGCCCTTTTCATCAAGTCCGGGGACATTGGAACTTACGCAAAATATCAATATATCGCAATCAAACATATCTTCTTCATTGAGGATTGAAACTTTTGGATATTTATCCTTACTAAAGGACTCAAGAATTTGATTAGCTTCATAGAACCATCTTTTCATTTTTTCGATGTTCTTATCATAAATGCCTATGGATTCAATAATATTTTTCCCCATCAATCTTAGGCCTGTTAACAATATCCCTCCAACATCTCCAAGACCAATGATGTTTATTTTATTAAAGTTTGCCTTGAAGGAATAAAAATCTTGCCAATTACTATAATTAGTGTTTATATAAATCAATTTTCTTTGGGTTATTTTGTCTATAAGCCTTTGTGGCAATTCATAAAAATCCATATTTTGATTTAATATTTCAATATCCTCTTTCTTAAGAAAAAGTTCACTAGGCGAAGTTACGACGAAACTTCTCCTTGATTTTGCTAAAGGCATTCTGCCCAAGAAGTATATTATATCTTGCTTAAAGCATTGTTCTTCTGAAATAGAAGGTAGATTATATTTATCAAATGAAAAAATAGACTTATCTTGTAATTTATAATAATACATATCAACACCTCATTCGCGAATAAGAATGTTTTCCATTCTTTTAAGAAGCTCAATGTCATTTTTAAGATAATGTGAAGGAGGTAGGCTCAGATCAAAGTTTATATCCTTACCGTGGTCTGGATATCTTGGAGAAATAAACACATCTCCAAGATTTGATAAAGTTAAGTTTCTTTCTCTGATATTTTGATATTCTTCTTCTATTGCCTTTAATATATCAAAGGCATTTTCAAGGCATATTTTGGATAAATCATATATAGCCTTTTTTGATGCTTTTTTAATAAATGTAGGAGATGCATAGGGTAAAATTAAGTTAACAGATGGAATTAAATTTCTCTTAGGATATTCCCCCCTCCAGAGAATGTCACCACCTATATATGGATAAAGTAAATTTTCATTAAACCAATGACGAAGTTTAGGTATAAAGTAAACGCAGTCAACATCTCTTTTTTGAACGTCCATTATTTCTTTTCCTCTTCCTGAAAGTATACCAACGATAATTTTATGAACCTTTACATCTTCTTTTTTTAGTAGAGGATCTAATGCCTTAATTCTATAGCCCTTATGCAGAACATCATCAATTAAGATTACCGGTCTATTAAAGGATTTTATCATTTTAACCTGGTTTTCTATTTCAAGGTAATAAGGATAGGCTTTTATAGTAAAGCTTTTCATATCTGGTTCAAAAAATTTTTCAGTGTGTAATGATTTCGTGACTGTATTTGGAACGATGTATCTATTTAAAAAATTACCAAAGGGAACACACATAAAGGGGCCATATTTTTTATCCTTTTGAGGAATAGTTGATACACCATTTTCTTTACATATCTTCCTTACTAAACTTTCGTGAACAATATCCATATCGATAGGCAAGAGTAAACTGCCAGGATATAGGTTTACAAGGGACTCTAAAAGTTTTTTGCGTGTTTTTTCAATTGTTAAAGCGATGTTTGAATTACTTCTAAATGGTTCCTTTAAAACGTTTTCAATATCAAGATTAATCGTGCAGGGGGAGTTCATATTAACTGCATATACATCATCAGAATGTGGAATTTTTATAAAACCGTATAGAGCTAAATTATTTATGATTTCTTCGTCATTTAGTTCTAAACAATCTTTATAAATAGCGTAATCATAGTCTTTAGCGATGCAAAAGGCTAAAGTTTCGGTTAAAAGTATTTTATCAATATTTTTATAACTATTATCTTTATTAATATAAAGTGCATCAATCATTATTATTCTGCCAACCGCGTTTTCTCTTATATATTCAGTTGCAATAGCGTCAAAAAGTTCTAAATATAAAGATGAACTTCTTAGCCAATGGAAGGCAGAGAAGGCTAATATTTTATCCTCTTTTATGTCCTTTATTACTAAAAATCTTGCATTGTATTTTTGTGACATGGATATTAATTTTTGTTTATAAAGTTCACGTTTATCCTTAAATAATGTAGAAAGCAAAGAAATCAATTCACTGCTTGGTTCATCGTAAACTGCAATATCAATTGATACTGTTTTAATTATCGATTTATATTGTGGCTCCCTTCTATAAAAACCATTCTCAAAAATATATCTTTCAGCTAAGGGGTCAACAAGGGCAGATATATTTTTATTTTTATCTATATAATTTCTAATTTGTGAAGAACTAATATCCTCATATTGTGGGGGAAGGGAAAGTTTAATTATGTCCTTTTTAAATTTTGAATAATCCTGTAGATTTAAACTATCATTTGTAGGAGTGTGTAAAAGACTCCTTCTTTCAAATATTATATGTGGGAAATTATAAATGTTAAAATCGCCCTCAGCTATTTTATAGGCAGAGGCATTGTTAATAACGTCGCTGCCAACGGTAAGGTATACTTCTGAATGAGGGAAAATGTCCTTAAGCTTTTTAAGGTCATTAACATTTGCTATGTTTATCGGGACATCCTTTGGGAATATATAAATTTTTAGCTCATCTGCTACTGAAAGATTTATAATGTTCCTCCTTAAAAGGTTTGGAAGAGTTTGCTTTGACCAAGAAAATTCATCTACTTGTAGATAAACAGTAAATCCTAAATCCCTGATCGCCTTTGCAATCTCTTTATGGCTTAAGGAGAAGGGGTCAAAACTTCCAGGGAAAAAGGCAATTTTATTTTCTGGCTCTAATTCAATATTGCCTATTGTATTTATATATTCTGAGATAAACCTATAAATATGATTTAACGATGCTGAATTTGAGAAAAATTGAAGGTCGTCGTTTTTATCTTCTGGAATCAAAGTTAAAAGCTTTTTAGCGATTAAGTTAAATATTTTTGCTTTTTCTTCAAATTTTAGAGTATTATTTTCAAATATGATTTTTCCTATTACACTAATTGCCGTCCTTCTTATAGAATTTTTATAATGGACAAGGCCATTCATCAAAACACCTAATAGCCTGTTTAATCTATGATAGTATTGGTTATTGTCCTCGTAAAAATTTATTTTATATTTAAAATAGTTAGCTATAGATATACCTATGGTCTTTAAAAGAAGTGTATTTATTTGAACACCTGCAGTTTTGATTTTTTCTACAAAGTCATCAACAACCTCATTTAATTCAACAGGTTTTAAATATAAGACTATTTGTCCTAAATATTCAGGGATATACTTAGTAAATTGATAACCTTCAATTTCAAGTGCCCTTAATAATTCTACAACTATGTCGTTTCGCTGTTCCATTGTAAGATATGGAATAAGTTTAACAAGCATTTCTCCTGCTTTATTTCTAACGCTTTCATAGGCACTAACCTTTAATATATTGCAGAAGTGAATTGCAATATAAAGCCCTGAGGTTTTAATATTGCTTATGGCATAATCGTAGAGCATTTCTATTTGAATCCTTTTTACAATCCAGCTGGTAGCTGTTTTTAAGTTGCTAAGGGAAATATCTGATATCTTGTTTTCGTATTTATTTATATCGAGCTCAATTGGATAACCTAATTTTAAAAGTATTTTAGTTTTAATATATTCCTCGGCTTCAAAATAATTGCTGTTCATATTTTTAATTAAATGTTCCTTTATTGTGCTCATTTTAGGGATAGTCGGGTATTTTTCTAAAAGTTTATCTATTGTATCAAGGGCGGATAAAACATAAACTAAATTGTCTGATGTAAAATTGTTAAGGAGAAATTCAATAAAAATATCATCATCTTCAGTTATAGGAATATATTTAATTGCCTCTATCATAAAGATTAAATTGTATTTAGGAGGTGAAGTTTTGTAAATTTCTTTTAAAACCTCTTTGTAAGAATTAACTTGATTTCTTCTACAGTTTTTAAATAGCGACGATAGCATTGTGCTAAAATTGTAGCCAATCCATCCCTTATGTAAGTCTAATAACCTTTCATCGGGGCTTAAAAAAAGTTTAATATATTGTTTTAAAAGGTCCAAGCTAGTAATTGAAGGATTTTCTATGTTAATATCCTCAGGAACTTCCTTTCTGTATTCTTCATCAAAGGTGGCAATTAATGTTCCTATAAGCTGGGCACACTGCTTTCTAATATCATCTTCTGGGTTTAACATTTCATCGTATAAGAATTTTAGCATTAATATCTTTTGATGTTGAGTTAAATACTGGGAATATTCCTCAAATACACTCAGGTATTCCCTAAGATTATTTTTATCCGAAAGGCTTCTTGCAGCCTCCAGCATAAGATTTAGTGAAGCTTCGTCGCGAAGGCGATGCATTAAATTGATGTTGTGATAAATTGCAGCAAACTTAAGGTGATTTATAACATCTTTGCCTTGTAGTAGTGAATAGTTTATTTTACTTTTCTCTTCTTTAGGTTGACTCTTTTCTAAGTCGACATTTATACCAAGGCTAATTAAATAGTCTTCAAAATCCTTTAATTTTGCGTAAACCTTTCTATATCTTTTTTCTTTTTTTTCATCGACGTTATCGAGTTTTTGCAATATTACATCGAAGGACTCCTCCAGAGAGAAAATATGCATCTTTTGTCCTTCACCTATTTTTTTATTTTTTACCCTAAAATCTGAATATATAAGGATTAATGATTCGATTGGAAGATTCTCAAGTTCTAAATCCCAAGTAGAATGATTAACGGCAATATGGCCTATATACATGATATTATTCTTTTTAAACCACATATCTGTATAGTAATAATGAAGGTAGGGTATTTTTTTTAACTCTTGAGGCCTACATCCGAATTTACCTATATCGTGACCGGCGGCTGCTCCTGAAATTTTAGCAAGACTAATAGGGAGGCCAGAAGCCTTTACCTGTCTTGCAATATATAGTGCAAGAGAATGAACGCCGCAAATATGATCTAAGGTATTATGCTGGGTTAGCTCTTTATGTAATTTCATAAGCTCATAAATGTATTCACTGTTGAATGCCTTTAAGAACCTGCTATATTCTGTTCTCATTTCGCTATCTATTTCGTCTTCATTTAAAAATATCAGTGGAAACCTTCCTTGCCAAGAATTATCATCGTAATATTTTTGAATTCTATTTAAAATAGAAAACAATACTAAAAATATTTCGCATACTAATGAATAATCATCATATAATTTTATTGTTACAGCATTTGGAAAGGACTTTGATAGAGTAAATTCATATAAATAGTGCAAAAAGTTTTCGGGAATTGGACCTAAAACTTTAATATTATCGTAAACTTCGTTATAAAGCTCTTTTGCTGTAAATTTTTTATTTCTTACTAAAGATTCTAATTTTTCTATAAGGTCATCGTTAATAAAATTTTTAATTAGATTAATATTTGTATTTAAACTATGATTATTAATTAGACTTTCTATTTCATGCTTCAGAATATTTAAAAAATTTATATTTTCCATCGAAATCACCTCAAGGTTTGAATTTACTAATATTATCTCAAAAAATGAAGATTTATTCAATAAATATGTTTTTTTAAAAGCGAAGGGTTTATTTACAAGAAATCAAAATTACCTTATAATTACAATAAGAGATTGAACTAAAATACCGAAAGGAAATGGTCTATGCAAACTAAAAAGAGGCTAGGTGAAGTTTTAATAGAAGCAGGTTTAATAACCCAAGAACAGCTTCAAAAGGCTTTAACATTACAAAAAAGTAGCGGGAAAAAGCTTGGGGAAATATTAGTTGAGCAGGGTTTTATTTCAGAGGATCAAATTATTGAGGTTTTAGAATTTCAACTTGGAATACCCCATGTTAAGCTTGATAGATTTCCAATAGAACAAGATGCAGTAAAGCTTATTTCTGAAGGCATTGCCAAAAGACATACATTGATTCCTATTAAGCTTGAAAAGGACAAGCTATATGTAGCAATGGCTGATCCTTTAAATATATTTGCAATAGAAGATGTTCAAATTTATAGTGGCAAAAACATTCAACCGGTTATAGCAAAATCCGATGAAATAAAAAGACAAATAGATAAGTATTATGGTAAACAAGAGGCCCTTAAAGCTGCTGAGGAATTTAAGAAGGAAAGCAAGGTATTTAAAACTGAAAGAAATAAAAATGCTGCTGAAGATGAATCAGCCTCTGCGCCGATTATAAAATTAGTAAATTCAATATTTGAACAGGCAATAAATCAAAGGGCCAGCGATATTCACATAGAGCCCTTTGAAGAGGAGTTAAAGATAAAATTTAGAATCGACGGAATACTTTATGAAATTATGAAGATGGAAATTGAGCTTCATTCAGCCCTTGTTGCCAGGATAAAGGTTTTAGGAAATATGGATATAGCAGAAAGAAGAATTCCGCAGGATGGAAGAACTTCGTATACTTATTTTGAACAGGAATATGACATGAGAATTTCAACTTTACCAACGGTTTATGGAGAGAAGGTAGTAATTAGAATAGCAGATAAAAGGGCGTTTTTAAAGGATAAAACCAATTTAGGATTTCTAAAAAACGATTTGGAGCTGTTTGATAAAATAATTTCATCTCCGCATGGGATCATTTTAGTTAGTGGTCCTACAGGAAGCGGAAAATCGACAACTTTGTATACGATTTTAAGAGAACTTAATACAGGAAGCAAAAATATAATAACAGTAGAAGATCCTGTCGAAAGCACGATATATGGTATAAATCAAGTCGAAGTAAACCCAAAGGCTGGATTAACCTTTGCGACAGCTTTAAGATCGATTCTAAGACAAGATCCAGATATTATTATGATAGGGGAAATTAGAGATAAAGAAACTGCTGAAATAGCAGTTCGTGCAGCGATAACTGGACACCTTGTTCTATCAACTATACATACAAACGATGCAGCAAGTGCCGTAACAAGGCTTGTGGATATGGGGATTGAAAATTATTTGATTAGCTCTTCATTGGTTGGTGTAATTGCCCAAAGGCTTGTAAGAAGAATATGTCCCCATTGTAAAGAGGAGTATATTCCGGATGAAACAGAAATTAATGCTTTAGGTATTAATGATATTCAAAATATAAAGCTATATAAAGGAAAAGGATGTTCATACTGTGGCAATAAAGGATACATGGGAAGAACAGGCATTTATGAAATATTGGTTATAGATAAAGAATTAAGAAATTCTATTTTAAAAACTTCCAGCAGTGATGAACTAAAGGATTTAGCAGTGAAAAAGGGGCTTGTTACACTTAAAGAGAGTTGCAAACAGAAGGTATTGATGGGGGAAACAACCTTTGAGGAATACTTAAGGGTAACCTATTCTATGGATTAAAAGAGGGATGACTATGGCAGAGTTTTTTTATGAAGCAATTAACAGCAGAGGGAAAAGAATAAAGGGTAATGTTATAGCTAATGACCTTGAAACTGCTTTATCACAATTAAAATCAAAGGGATATTATATTATTGACATTGGTGAGAAAAATTTATTTAACAAGGAGATAAGTATTAAGTTTTTAAACAAAGTATCTTCAAAGGATTTATATTTGTTTTGTAGACAGCTTGCAACTTTATTGGAAGCGGGGCTTACACTTTTGACTTCTTTAGAGGTAATAAGAAATCAGCTCTCAAATAAAAGGCTTGTTAAGGCTGTAAATAATCTATATGAGGATGTTAAAAAGGGGAAAACATTATCTGAGTCGATGATGGAAAATAAAGACGTATTTCCAGATTTGCTTATTAATATGGTAGAAGCAGGAGAGGTGAGTGGATCTTTAGATAATTCCTTTGAGAAAATGGCTTACCACTTTGAAAAGGACATGAAGCTCAAGCAAAAGGTTACAAATGCACTTATGTATCCAGCTATAGTTTTATTAGTTGCAGTAATTGTGCTAAATCTTCTTTTGATTTTTGTAATTCCGACATTTGTAGGGCTATTTAATGATTTAGGCGTTGAATTGCCTCCAACAACTAAATTTATTCTATCTACAAGTTCATTTATTAAGAATTATTGGTTGATGCTTCTTATAATGATTATATTGATATCTATTTTAATAAATATATACAAAAAAACACCATCAGGAAGTATATTTTTTTCAACATTAAAGCTTAAAATTCCTATAATAGGGAATATATCATTAAATGCATCAATCGCAAGATTTTCAAGGACTCTTTCTACTTTAATCGATGCTGGAGTTCCTTTAGTTGCTGCGATTGATACAACAAAAAAACTATTAGGCAATGCCTATATAGAAAAGCAATTTGAAGATGTTGCTGAAAGGGTGAAGGGGGGTGAGGGATTAAGTAGACCAATTGAAGATCTAGAGATTTTCCCAACTCTTGTTCCTGTTATGATAAAAACTGGGGAAGAGAGTGGAACTTTAGAAGAGATGCTTACAAAATTAGCAGATTTTTATGAAAATGAAGTTGAAAACTCAGTAGCAAGGCTAACTGCAGTCTTTGAACCGGTCATGATAGTTTTTTTAGCACTAATAGTAGGTTTTATGCTAGCTTCAATAATTTTACCGATGTTTAAACTTTATGGTAACATGAATTTAGGTTAGGAGGGTTTTGTTATGGAAAAGAGAAAGAAGAAAGGTTTTACATTGATTGAGATGATTGTGGTTTTAGCTATTATAGCTATTTTAGCAGGTATTGCTGTTCCACAGGTTTTGAAAAATATAAATAATTCTAAAAAGACAGCAGATATAGCTACAGCAAAAATTATAGCAGGAGCTATGCAACAAGCACTTGCTGAAGGTAAAACTATAACCGAAGCTGATTCGGCATGGGCTTTAGTTTCAGGAATTCATAATCAAACAGAAGGAAATGGGAAAATAGATTTAACAAAATATATTGACAATTATGACGCAACAAATGGACTAAAACCCAAGATGAATAGTAACTATAATTTTTATTACAAATATGATATAGAAACTAATACTTTAAAAATAGGAGCTGGGACAGATAATGCTCATGTTTATATATTGTATCCAACAGTAAACAATAATTATTCACAGACACCACCAACAACTGGTGATAATTAATTTATAAAACTCAACCAGAGGCTTTGCCTCTGGTTTAAATAAAATAAATGGACGTGATAATATGCAAAAAGGCTTTACCTTAAGTGAAATGATCATTGTTCTTGCTATAATTAGTATCATCGCTGCAGTAACAACACTTAATTTTGTTAGGCTAGGTAAAAGCTCAAGGGTTGATAGTTATGCTAATGAAATTGCAGCAATGTTAAAGGAAACTTATGAAAATGCCAGTAAGGAGATGGATTACGAAAATTGGTATGTAGAAATTAAAAAAATTGGAGATAAATTTTATGTTGAACTTAAAGGAAATAATGCCCAAAAGGAAATAGAGTTAGTTAACGTTGACATTATTATAAAAAATGATAGTTCCACTTTGACACTTCAAAATTCTGTATCAATAATGTTTTCATCAAATGGCAATGTAATAGTTAAATACGATGATGGAACAAAATTAGAAAATGAAAATTTATATGTAGAAATATGTGAAAGGAACAATCCATCAATAAAAAAGGTGATAGAAATCAACTCACTTCCACCAGGAAACATAAAGGTTAAATAGGGATGATTATATGAGAAAAAAAGGTTTTACACTTGTTGAAATGTTAGTTGTTGCACTTATTTTATTTATAGTATTAGAAGTTGGTTATAATATTTTAATTAACAATATAAAAATGGCCTATAGAGAAAAGAACAAAGCCTATATTGAAACTCAAGCAAAATCATTTTTAGATTATATCTTTACATCGCTTCAATCATCCTATCAGGAAACGATTGATGCTAAAGATAACAAGTTGATATTTATAGTGCCCAAAAATAATAATCAAGTTTTGTTTAGTGAAAATACGTCTAATGGAGTTAAAATAGAAGTTACCTATAGTAATAACTCTATATACGTTCAAAAAACGGATTTGCAAAGTAACAAAACTTCTAATAATCTAGTTTTAAATGGTAACATAAAGCAACTTAATATTACAAAACAAAATCGGCTCATCACCATTAGTTTAGTTGTTGACTTTAAAGATAATAAAACAATTAAAACATATACTTTAAGCTATACAATTAGAAATTGAAGGGGATTTTTATGTTTGAAAAAGTATGCGTAGAAATTAGTAATAATTATATTAAGGTAATAGAAGGTAAAATGGGGAAAAAAGTTAATATAAAAAGAGTAGGAGAAATAAGTTTTGACGTAGGAATAAATAAATCAGTATTGGATTTAGATGAAATTGAAGTTTGTGAAAAACTAAATAAGTTTTTTTCAGAAAATAAATTAACAAAAAAGAGCTTAAATATCATACTATCTGGTGTATCAAATTTATTGGTTAGAGAAATAGTAATTCCTAATATAAGACGGGATAAAATATATGATCTTTTAAGATTTGAAGCATCCCAATATTTTCCTGTTGATTTAGAAAAATATATAATTGATTATAAATTAATAAATACCTATAAAGAAAATAAAATTAAAAAACAAAGAATTTTAGTTTTTGCGCTTCAAAAGAAGATGATAGAAAAGGTTATTAGTATAGCAAACAAATTAAATATAAAAATAAACAAAATAGACATTGAGCCTAATGTGATTGCAAAATTATTATCAAAAAGCATGGGGCAATCCATTGAAATGGCTCCTAATAATATTTCTATGATTGTGAATCTGCAAAGGAGTTTTTTAACTGCGGTGATAGTAAAGGATAACGTAATTCAAATGACTAAAACTTTCCCATTTGATCTTATTGAAATGTATAAAAATAAGGATAGAGAAGATTTTATTCAAGATCAATATATATTAAATGAAGCTTTGGAGAATATTTATAAACTATTGGAGTTTTATATTGCTAAGGAAAGAACAGATATTAATTCAATTATTTTAACAGGAGAGCTTGCAAAGTATTTTAATTTGAGTTTGCTTCTGCAACAAAAAACAGGCGTCAAAACACAAGTTTTAGAAAATCTTCAATTTTTGGATAATTTAACTCAAAACTATGACTTAAATTCCTTTATAGTTCCAATTGCAGGGCTACTTTAGAGTTAAGGAGAGATTTTATGTTTAACCACAGCTTGCTGCTAAAAGATAAGGACATAAATTTCCTAGAGGCATATTATAGATATGGAAAACATAAAGATTTTAATTTTGCAAAATATCTTTGGCTTATAGGAATTGAAATATTTATTTTCGCAATTATCACATTATTTATGCTATTTAATATCAATTCCTATAAAACTATGAATGATAAAATTAAATCAAATATAGAAAAGTATAAAAATATTGAATCTGAAATTGAAAGATTTCAAATAATGAAGGGGTTACTTGAAGATAAACAAATATTTATGAAGGATATAATTGAAGGTAATAATTCCTTATACAACATTTTAACAGAAATAGAAAGTAAAATTCCGACAAATTTAAAAATAGAAAATTTAAACATATCAAAAGAAAAATTAACTATGATGGTAGTTACAAATAAAGAGGAAAATATTGCTCAGTTTATTTATAACTTACAAAACTATGATTGTTTTAAAAATATAAGCATTAATGGGATAGCTAATTATGAGGGTCAGATTAGAACTACAATAACAGCTGATATAGTTAGGAAGTGAGTGATATGACGGAGAGGGATAAGAAGTTGATTATTATTTTAATAATGCTTTTGATTGGTGTTTTATATTATTATTTTTACCAAAATCTAAATTCAAAACTTGAAGCTTTAAAGCAGGAAAATATCCAGCTTACAAGCAAGGAGGAACAGTTAAATAAAGCAATTATTATATATAATTCAAATAAGGAAAAAATGCAACAAATCAATCAAGAATATAATGATATTTCATTGAAATTACCAAAAAATTTGGATGAGAAATTTGTATTAATAGATTCTTTAAATTTGCTAAGAAAATATGACGCTAGAATTGGTGATATTCCAATTGAAAAGAAACAGCAATTTATCTTTGAAAAAAATAATAAAAAAATAGACAAAATATTTTTTTATAAGATAACATTAAATACTCAAATTAACTATGAAAATTTTAAAAAAATGTTAAAAGAAACAAAGGATTTTAATACCCTATATATGATAGATAATATTTTGTTAAAACCGATTTCTGGTAAGTCAACGGGGATATTAGATTCAACGTTTGATTTATACTTCTTTGGATATGATGATGAAAAGGCACCTGAGAGGGAATGGACTGATTTAAATAATAGCATAGGGAAGACAAATCCCTTTAAATAATCAGGAAGGGACGTGAAAATATTAAAAAATTTAATGGTTTAACATTAATTGAGGTATTAGTATCTATTGTAATATTAGGGATACTGATGATTCCACTTTTTACTATGTCGGATTTTATAATGAAAATAAATAAAACATCTTCAGACAAACTTGATGTTGGGCAAATAATGACTATTTATATAGAAAAATATAAGATTGATCCTTCAAACTCATACTTTGAGCATCTAGAAAATGGGATTGCTGAGTATAAAATTTACTTTGAGGATGTAGGTGAAATAGCAAAGTTTAAAGTAGAAAGCCCAAATGACCAGGCAGAGAAAATAAGAAAAATAAAAAAAATTAATGTTATTATTAAGAAATTAAATAAGACTCTAAATAATTACGAAACGGTTAAGCAGGAAACAATATTGATAATGCAATGAGAGTGATATTTATGAAAAAAGGTTCTGCATTGATTTTTGTGATATTAATATTTTCCATCCTTCTGACTTTAAGCGTTGGACTTTTGCAATTTTCAGTAGCATCCTACAAACAAAGCGATAGTTTTGTTTCAAAAAATGAGAACTTCTACAATGGAGATTCAGCAATTGAATTAACTTTGTTTATTCTTGAGGCCTTTTCGGAAAAAGCAAGAAGGGAGGCCTATGAATATTGCTTTAAAGATGGAAATGTTAATACAGAAAGCCCTGAAGTTAAAATAATATATGATCAATATATGGCTCAGATTAATGATAACAACCCCAATAATGATGATGCAGCTTATAATGCTTTCAAAGAAAATTTAAGTAAAATTTATATAAAAAAATATAAAGAATATTTAAAGACATATTTAGTGGATAAAGCTGATGATCAACTTTTAAATTTAAATCTTCAGGTTGAGATGTTAAATGAAAAAATTGAAATAGATTATTGGAGACAAGCCGTTGAATATATTTATAATAAAATACTGTCTCCTATTTATCCAAACGTAGATTTTAAAATTCTTTTATATAATGAAGCAATTAAAGATCTTGAGTTTTCAAAGGTTTTAGGAAATCAATTTAATTCATCATTTGAGGATTTCAATCTTAATTCAGAATCTTACCCAAGGGAAACCATAATAATACGTTCTAAGGATAAAACAGACAATACTAAGAATTATATTTTGCTCAACTGCGAATTTAAGCCAGAAGGCGGGGGATTTGTTGAAGGGAATCTTCCCCTTATAACTGATAATATCTTATTTCAAAAACCTTTAGTAGTGGGAAAAGAAGAAGATATAAAAGTTGATAAATATGTTGATTTTAAAGCTTTAGAAAAAGACAAACAACTTGAATTTACAGATTCTAATAATAAAATTTATATTTATCTTGATAAGAATGATAATAGTAGTAGCAAAAATAATGATGGCATTGATCTTTCAAATTATAATGGATATAAAGTATTAATAGCTTCAAATAATAATAAATATATAATGTCAACAAAGAATATTGAAGTATATGGCAATATTATAGCAGATGACCTTCATAAAGATAATATAAACGAAACAAACGATAATAAGAAAGGAATTTTAAAGGATAAAAAAAATGGGACAACTATTAACATTATTTATGATGAGAGTATTTCTAAATATTGGATATTAATTTTAAATGAACTTAGAAAGGATAATAAAATCGATCAGGAAAAATATGATAAAATCCTTCAATATTTTAAATTACAAAATCAAAATAATAATGTGAAAATAATTAAAGATTTAAATTTTTCTAATTTTACTACAAGCATTAATATCTTGACAAGGAGGCAGATTAGAGTAAATAATTGATAAAGAGGACAACTTAAAAAGGTTGGGTTAGCGTGAAAATACTACTTCTTTCGGATGTGGAATCAAAATATATTTGGGATTATTTTAATCCAGAAAGATTTAAGGATATTGAGCTTGTCATATCCTGCGGGGATTTAAAATCTGAATATTTATCTTTTATAGTAACGATGATAAAGGCACCTTTGTTTTATGTCCATGGCAACCATGATACTGATTATTTAACCAATCCTCCAGAGGGATGTCAATGTATAGATGATAAATTGGTTGTATACAAAGGAATAAGAATTGTAGGCCTTGGTGGTAGCAAATTTTACAATAGTAGCGTATTGCAATATACAGAGGCACAAATGGAAATGCGGATTGCAAAGCTAAGGCCGAGAATTTGGTGGCACAACGGATTTGACATTTTAGTAACCCATGCAGCAGCCTATGGCCTTGGAGATGGTGATGATAAATGTCATGAAGGGTTTAAGGCCTTTAATAGGCTTATAGATAAATATGAACCTAAATATTTTATCCACGGTCATATGCATCTTAATTATGGCAACAAGGAAAGGATTATTAAATATAAAAACACAACCATAATAAATGCGTATCAATACTATATTTTAGAATATTAGGGAGGTTTATGCCTCCCTAAATTATTTCCACACCTTCTACAAACCAATCCATATTAAGTATTTGATCAAGGGTTGCAATCTCGTCAGGTTCAATCCTAAGATTTCCATCCTTATCGTAAATGGGGCCAGTAAATGGGTGATATATATTGCTAATAACCATCCTTTTCATATGTTCAACAAGTTTTTGGGTTTCAAGGGGGATATTATCCTTTGAATAATATATATCTAAAACGCCAGAGTCTATTCCCCACCAGAAGTTTACAAGTCGGTTGGTGTTATTAAAAAGGTCTGAAATCGTCTTTATGCTTCCATTCAATATGCTATTTAGTATTTTTTCATAGAATATTCCCCATCTCCAAATTGGAGCGGCAAGATATTTATCGGGCTTTTTATCATTGATAGAAGTTAGCATAGAATATACACCATATTCCTTTGTAATTGGATGATCCTCATCAATGGTAATATTTGCAATTATATCAGCTCCGAGTTCTATCAGCTTATCATCTGCATCTTCATTTTTAATTTTACTATACCATTCATTGGTCCATGATACTAGAATCTTAGCAAAGGGATTAATAAGCCTTACACCTTGAGTAAAGGCGTTTATTGAAGAAACTACTTCTGGAGCAGGACTTGTAGCTACATAACCTATTTTATTTGTTTTTGTTAAGGCACCCGCAATAAGTCCTGATAGGAACCTTGGCTCATAGGTTCTGCCGAAATAATTCCCTACATTAGAATAGGGCTTAAATTCTGAGCAGTTAAAAAATTTAATGTTTTGAAATTCAATGGCACATTTTACAGTTGAATTTAAAAATATTGGGCTTGTAGTAAATATAACATCGAAATCTTTTTCGGCAACTTTTCTTATGGCATCATATGAAGTATCATCAAGGGGAATATTGGCAAAGTATTCAGTTGTTATATGATCCTTTAAAACCTCCTGCACATATTTTCTGCCTAATTCATGGGCATAAGTCCAACCAGAGCTTTCTGGATCCTTTGCATAAATAAATGCAACCTTTAAAGTTTTCTTGATGTTTACTAAAGAAGTTAAAGTGGATATAATGTTCTGTTCATTTATATCCGGTGTTGTCTTTATTTCTTCATCTATCGATGATACTGATTTTAATATTTGAATTATACTCCTTATTCTGTGAGTTAACTCTTCATCTGTAACTTCAATCGGTAATCCATATATATTGCAATATTCTAAAAAGGCATCGGCAGTTGTAATAGGAAGCTTGCCACCACCAAGGTTAAGATATAATCTTCTAAAATTCATATAAATATATTTTTCAAAATATCTATACTTATTTTCTTCAAATTTTATTTCACTAGGATTAAAATTCTCTAATATCCTTAATAATTTATCAAAGCTTCCAAGCTTAGAAAAATATATCGATTGAATACCAGTAATCTTATTAAAATTAAGGAATTCATAATAAAGCTTTATCTCATGGTTAGTTTCGTCGTATTTTGGAATTAATCTTGTTACATCTGCATAAATTGAATATACATCGAAATATTTTAATATGCTAACCCTTTTGTTACCTTCAACGACATAATACCAATTTAAATACTCGTAAACCTTTATGGGATCTCTAATTCCTTCATCTAAATGGGCTGTGCATAATGCAACCCATTTTTTCTGAAACTCCGTATTAGGGTTTAATATGGGCATAAAGTTTTTAGCAAAGGACCTACTCCTTAAATAGGTGTATGTTCCTATGATCTTCTTTAAAGGGACTTCCTTTATCCCTATATTTATTTCTGATATTATTTCGGTGTTTTTAAGTATCCCCTCTAAGGATGGAAGATATCCTGATTGACCTAAGGAAGCATTTTTAGAATATTCCTTTAGGGCCATTTTCCTTGCATTTATATAATGTTCTTCAGGAGTAAAATTTCGCATCTGATCACCTCATAAAAGTGCTTTTAAAATATATTATATAAAAATATGAAAACATGCAATTAATTTTATGTTAAAATTTACTTGGAGGTGATTGATTTGATTAAACATATTGTAATGTGGAGATTAAAGGATGAAGCTGAAGGAAGGACAAAGGATGAAAATGCAAAGGCCATGAAATCTATTTTGGAGGATTTAAAGGGCAAAATTGATGTGATTCAATATTTAGAGGTGGGCATAAATTTTGCCAAATCCGATGCTGCCTTTGATGTTGCACTTTATTCAGAATTTAAGTCAAAGGAGGATTTAGAAAAATATATAAATCATCCTGAACACAAAAAGGTAGTAGAATTTATAAACAAGGTGAGAGAAGAAAGATATGTAGTTGATTACGAAATTTAAAAGAGGGGATTTCCCCTCTTTTAAAAAAGCTCTGGATATTTTTCTCTAACATACTGGTCTATTGCTTCTGCGACCTTTTTAGAAAGGCTTACAGCTTCAACAACAGTCCTAGCACCAGTAACAACATCTCCTGAAGCAAAGACACCCTCTTTTGTGGTTCTTCCAAGATTATCTGTAAGAAGAAGGCCGCTGTTGTTTATTTTTAATCCCTCAGTATTAGATACTATATTTGCCTTAGGACCTTGGCTTGCTGCAATTATAACCGAATCAGTTTCTAATATTGCTTCTGTGCCAGGTATTTCAACAATCCTATCCTTTTCATTGTTTGATTTTTCTGTTTTAATATATTTTATTCCTTCGTCTAATATTTCAAGAGGGGATTTAAAAAATTCAAATTTAACTCCATCTATTTTAGCATATTCTATTTCTTCTCTGTTTGCAGGCATATCCTCTTCGCCACGCCTATACATTATTATAACTTCTCTTACGCCCTTTCTTAGGGCTGTTCTTGCAGCATCGATTGCGGTATTTCCAGCACCGATAATTACAACCCTCTGTCCTAAATCATAAACATCAGGATTTTTCAAGTAGTCTATTGCATAATGAACGTGGCCGAGGCTTTCTCCTTTTATTCTAAGGGGTTTAGGGTTCCAAACTCCAGTGCCAATAAATATTGCCTTGTAGCCATCCCTAAATAAATCCTCTAAAGTTATAACTGGACCTATAAGAGTATTTGGTCGTATTTTAACTCCCATATTAAGTAGTTTATTTTTAATCAAATCTAAAATATTCTTAGGTAAGCGGTAGTCGGGAATGCCATATCTTAAAACACCGCCTATTTTATCATGGGCTTCGAAAATAGTTATATCATAGCCTTTTTTTGCAAGCATAAAGGATATTGTTATTCCTGCTGGGCCAGAACCAATGACTGCAATTTTTCTATCCTTGTTTATATTAGGACTTTCATTTAAAATTCTCAAATAATATTCCGAAATATAATTTTCAATAATGCTTACCTGAATAGGGTTGTTCTTATGGTTTAAAATACAATTTCCTTCACAAAATTTTTCAACAGGACAAACAAGTGAACATACTGAGGATAAGGGGTTGTTTTCAAATAGCATTTCCCCTGCCTTTATAATATCACCCTCAAGAAGCATTTTAACCATATCGTTAACTGGGGTGCTTACAGGGCAACCCATTTTACATCTTGGATTTTTACATTGAAGGCAACGCTTCGCCTCATCAATAACATGTTTTGACATACCACCACTCCCTGTATGAATTTATAATAAATATACACAAATATGGAAATTTAGTCAAACTTGTATTTTAGCTGTTAAAAAAATTACATTGAAAAAGTTTCAGAAAAATAATAATATTATATTAGATTTTTTTAACGGGGGAATGATGATGAAATTAGGTAAAATTAAAGAGCTTTTGGAGGCAGAAGTTTTATGCAATGAAGAATTGCTTGATTATGAAGCAGTAAGTGCCTTTGCTTGTGACCTTATGAGTGACGTTTTGAGTTTGGCAAAAAAAGAAACTATTCTATTAACAGGTCTTACAAATGTCCAGGCGGTTAGAACAGCAGAAATGCTAGATTTAAGGTGCATAATTTTTGTTAGAAATAAAAGGCCTGATGAGAGCGTAGTTGAGCTTGCCAGGGAAAAGGGAATATGTGTTCTTTTTACGAAATATACGCTATTTACTGCTTGTGGTATTCTTTATTCAAATGGTTTAAAAGGAGCTGATATGTTATAATGCAGGAATTGTTAAGTGTTAAATATGATGTTGAAAGTGGAGATTTTATTCGTGGTGGTGAAGCATCAAGCAGTATTAAGAAATTATTACAGCAGTTGGGGATTAAAGCGGATATAATAAAAAGAATTTGTGTAGCATGTTATGAAGCGGAAATGAACATAGTTATTCATAGCTATGGAGGATATATAGAGGCGAAAATATTTAACAACAAAGTAGAAATAATAGCAAAGGATAGGGGACCTGGAATCGAAAATATTGACCTTGCAATGAAGGAGGGCTATTCAACGGCCCCGGAGTATGCAAGGGAAATGGGATTTGGTGGAGGTATGGGACTTCCCAACATGAAAAAAAGCTGTGATGAATTTTATATAGACTCTAAGATGGGTGAGTATACTGAGGTAAGAATGGTAGTATATTTTTAATTTAAAAAGGTGATATTTATGAAAGAAATATTTCACTCAGTTTCACTGATTGAGGAAAGGTGCATAGGCTGCACAAAATGCCTTATGAATTGCCCTGTAGAAGCAATAAGAATAAAAAATGGAAAGGCTGTTATATATAACGAAAAATGTATAGACTGTGGAGAGTGCATTAGAGTATGCCCATATGGAGCCCATGTTTCTAAGGGAAATTCCTTAAATGATACCGAAGGTTACAAAATAAAAGTCTTGATACCTTCAGTAACGTTATATCCACAGTTTGGACAAGAAATAAATCCAGAAGAAATAAACAAAGCCCTTTTAAGCTTAGGTTTTGATGAGGTTTTTGATATAACCTTTGCCTGCGACGTTAAGGCTGAGATATTAAAAAAGGAAATAACAAAAGTCGAAAAACCAGCAATTTCAACATTATGCCCTTCGATAATTCGATTGATTGAGAAGGACTTTCCATCCCTAAATGATCATATTGTTAAAATGTTAACACCTATAGAAATTTCAGCGGCTTTAATCAGAGAAAAGTATTGCAAAATGGGATATAAGGAGAATGAAATTGGAATTTTCTTTTTAACGCCATGTCCAAGCTGGATTACTAAAATAAAAGAACTAAAATATAATGAAAAAATAGGCTTTGATGGTGCTATTGCAATATGTGAAGTTTATCCTAAACTATTAAAAGTTTTAAATAAAACGTCGAATAAAACCTATAGAAAAATATCTAAAACTGGCCTTTTATGGTCCTTCTCAGGAGGACAAAGTCAAGCAATCGGGATCGACAATTTTTTAGCAGTTGATGGAATAAAAAATGTTATAAAGCTATTTAATGACGTAGAAAAGGGAAAAATAAAAGATGTTGATTATATAGAAGCCTATGCCTGCACAAGAGGATGCTTAGGAGGATTATTTTTGATAGAAAACCCCTTTAATGCAGAAAGGATTGCAAAAAAGATAATAGCTAATGGTGAATTTAGCTACAATGTTGAACTGCACGATGAGTTTCAAAGTAAATTTGCAAGGGAGGATATATTAAAAGTTAATTTGAAATTTGCAGATGACTTTGAAAGTGCAGTTAAGATGATAAAGAATATGAATAAAATAATTAATATGCTTCCTGGAACAGATTGCGGACTTTGTGGTTCACCCTCCTGTAGGGCATTTGCCGAGGATGTTGTAAAGGGTTTGGCAAATTTGAATGATTGTAAATTTATAAAAAATGGAGGAGAATAGAATGAAGGTTAGGGATTTAATAAACAGCTTAAATCTTAAAATTTTAGCTGGTGAAAAAGGATTAGAAAAGGATGTAAAAGGTGTTTATTGCTGTGATCTTTTGAGCTGGGTAATGTCCCATGCAAAAAGTCAAAATGCTTGGATAACCGTTCAAATTCACACGAACATAGTAGCTATTGCAAGTCTACTAGAACTTTCATGCATTATAATTCCTGAAAATATTGAAGTTGAAGAAAATACATTAGAAAAAGCCAATGATGAGAATATCCCTATTTTACAGTCAGACTTAAATTCCTACAAATTATGTGTAAAATTAAATCAATTGGGGATAGACGAATGAAGTTCTATTATGATCTACACATCCATTCAGCTTTATCACCTTGTGCCGATGATGACATGACTCCAAATAATATACTTAATATGGCAAAACTGAAGGGCCTGGATATTATAGCAATTACGGACCATAATTCCTGTAAAAATTTAAAGCCCTGTATGGAAATAGGTAAAGAATTAGATATATTAGTAGTCCCAGGGATGGAGCTTCAGACTATGGAAGAAGTGCATGTTTTATGCCTTTTTAAAACGTTAGACGCAGCAATGGAATTCCAGGATTGGGTTTATTCTAATTTACCAAAGATTAAAAATAAGAAGGAGCTTTTTGGAAGACAATTCATTTACAACGAATTAGATGAAATAGTTGGAGAAGAGGAAATAATGCTCTTATCCTCTGCAAATGTTAGTATAGATAAGGCTTATAATAAAGTTAAGTCCCTTGAAGGTCTTTTTATTCCATCCCATATTGATAAGGAAAGCTTCAGCATTATATCCAATTTGGGTTTTATTCCTTATAATTTAAGCATTAAGGCGTTGGAATATGTTGATCTTATTAAGTTAGAGAAACTAAAAATAAAGGGTTTTATTCCTGATGATGTAAAATTTATAAAAAATTCAGATGCCCATCATTTAGGCTTAATATCGGAGAAAGAAAATTATATAAATTTAAACAAAAGATCCATTGACGATTTTTTTGCTTATTTTGATTAATATTTTATATAATTTATACAAATTTTTTTATTTTAAAATGCAAACGATTGCATTTAGTAAGAAAATATATTAAAATAAAAATAAAAAAGGATATTGGGGAGGAAAAAAGATGGACAAACTACCAAAAGTTGCATATTTTTGTATGGAATATGGTTTAGATTCAAAATTTAAGATTTATTCTGGTGGGCTTGGAATATTAGCAGGAGACATTTTAAAAGCTGCTAAAGATTTGAATGTTCCAATGGTAGGAATTGGAATTAAGTGGAAGCAGGGTTATGTTGATCAATATATAACTGAGGATGGAATGACGTTAGATACATATAGAGCTTATGATTATGATTTTTTAGAAGATACGGGAATAACGGTAGATGTAGAAATCAAAGAAAGCACTTATACTTTAAAGGTATGGAAGGTAGATAAATTTAATAATGTTCCGCTATATCTTTTGGATGCTGATGTTGATGGAAATGAAAATAGGCTAATAACTTCACAGCTTTATGGTTGGTTTTCTGAAGAAAGGGTTGCTCAAGAAATAATTTTAGGTGTAGGTGGAGTTAGGGCCTTAAGAAAGCTGGGGATCGATGTTGATGTTTACCATTTTAATGACAATCACCCTGTGTTTGCCGGTATAGAACTTATTAGAGAAAAAATGGAAAATGGGTTAACATTTAACGAAGCTCTAGAGGCAACAAGGGAAGAAATCGTATTTACAACTCATACTCCAGTTCCAGCTGGAAATGAAGTTCATTCCCATAGATTACTTGAATACATGGGGGCATACTTAAATCTTGACTATTGGCATATGAAACGATTAGGTGGAGACCCCTTCAGTATGACTGTTGCAGCCCTTAGAATGAGTAGAATTTCAAACGGTGTTGCACAGCTTCACAAGGAAACAGCAAACAAAATGTGGGAAGGTGTGGAAGGAAGTTCTAGAATCATAGGTATTACTAACGGCGTGCATAATGGAACATGGCAGGATGAAAGAATAGTTAAGGCTTATAAAGAAGGAAAAAGTTTACTTGAAGTTCACAATGAAATCAAAAAAGAGTTAATAGCCTTTGTTGAAAAAAGAACTGGCGTAAAATTAGATGCTGAAAAACTTTTAATCGGTTTTGCAAGAAGAGCTGCACCATACAAAAGAAGCAATTTGATATTTACCGACGAAAAACTAATAGGACCATATTTAGAAAGCGGTAAAATACAAATAATATTTGCAGGTAAAGCTCATCCAAATGATTATACAGGAAAAGGCATTATTTCAGATATTGTAAAGATGGCTAAAAAATATCCAAATAGCGTTGTATTCTTAGAAAACTATGATATGGAAATAGGTGCGATGCTAACTAGAGGATGCGATATATGGCTTAATAATCCAAGAAGACCACAGGAAGCATCAGGAACTTCTGGAATGAAGGCTGCCATGAACGGAGTATTAAACTGCAGTATTTTAGATGGTTGGTGGCCTGAGGCATGTATTCACGGCGTAAATGGATGGCAGTTTGGAGATGGGCTTGGAGTTGATGATTTTGATACATTAGAGGAATTAGATAAGCATGATGCTAAAGCTTTATATAAAGTTCTTTTAGAGGAAGTTCTTCCAACATATTATGAGAATAAATCTAAGTGGGAAGAAATGATGAGAAAGAGCATAGAAACTACTCAAGAAAAATTCTCAGCTGCAAGAATGGTAAAAGAATATTATGATTTAATGTATACAAAATAACAGGGGTTCCCCCCCTGTTTTTTTATGTGCTAAAATGATATAAAAAGCAAAGGGGGATAAAGATGAAGATAAGAAGCGGATGTCCAAGGGATTGCTATGGAGGCTGTTCGGTAATTCTAACTGTTGAAAATGATAGGATAGTAAATATAGAAGGGGATCCTTTAAATAAAGCAACACAAGGGTATATTTGCTTGAAAGGAAAATTGTATTTAGAAAAAAATTATGGGGATAAAAGACTAAAATTTCCATTAAAAAAGGTTGGAGAAAGAGGAGAAGGAAGATTTGTAAGGGTTTCATGGGAGGAAGCAATAGAGGAAATCTCAAAAAAGATAGATTATTATCAAAATATCAGTCCAAAAAGCATCATGTTTTACAAAGGGTCTGGGGAAATAGGAATTTTTAGTAAATGTGCATTTGGATTTTGGAACCAACTTAAGGGATATACTACTACATATGGAGATCTATGCTTTTCGGCTGGATTAGAAGGAGTAATTCAAACCTATGGAAAAGCAATTCACAATGCTCCATGGGATCTTGAAAATGCAAAATGCATAGTTTTGTGGGGGAAAAATTCTGCCGAGACTAATTTCCAGGAGATGCTTTTTATAAAAAAAGCAAAAAATAACGGAGCAAAGGTTATAGTTATAGATCCCGTTAAAACAAAAACAGCAAAGGAGGCAGATTATTATATTCAAATAATGCCTGGTCAAGATCAGCTTTTGGCTTTAGGACTAGCGAATTATTTGATTAAAAACAAAATGATCGATGAAGGGTTTATTGACAAATATACTTATGGGTTTGAAGAGTTTAAAACCTATGTTGAAAAGTTTGACTTAAAAACTGTAGCAGCGATATGCAAAATAAATGAGGAGGAGATAACAAAATTAGCAAAATTGATTTGGGATAATAGACCTTTAAGTTTAATTTGTGGATTAGGACTTCAAAGAAGGATAAATGGTGGACAAACGATACGAGCTATAGGACTTATTTCTGCCTTAGTTGGAAGCGTAGGCATAGAAGGTGGAGGCTTTAGGTATGCTAATCTATCTGAACCTAAATTAAAATGGCCTTTTTTAATAGAATCTCCAGAAGAAGTAGATTATGTTCATGTAAGTGAAATAGGTAAGGGCATTATTGAGAAAAACATAAGAATGTTATTTGTTCAAAGTGCCAACCCAGTTGTTTCAAATCCAGACTCAAAAAACATAAGAAAAGCATTATCTCAATTAGATTTTATAGTTGTTATTGAGCAATACTTAAGCGATACTGCAAAATTTGCTGATTATATTTTACCAGCAGCTGCTACTTTTGAGTATTACGATATTTTAAAATCCTATTGGCATCCCTATGTAATATTTATGGACAAAGCGCACGACCCTTTGGAGGAGTGCAAGCATGAAAGTGAAATTTATAGAATGCTAGCTAAAAAATTAAAGCTGAATTTAGATTATATTCCTGAAAACAATATAGATAATATAAAAAAAATTTTAAAAGCATCGGGAATTGAAAAAAGTTTAGAGGAATTGAAAAATGCCCCATATTTACCTGAAGATTATGACGAAGTAGCTTTTAGGGACAGAAAATTTAATACAGTTACAGGAAAAATTCAATTTAAGTCAAAGACCATGAAAAGGTGGAAAATGAGCCTAATCCCGGAACACATAGAAAATAAAAGGACAGATTATCCTTTGATGCTTATATCCTACCACTCTTATGAAAAAATAAATTCCCAATATTCAGAGATAGATAAAATTAAAAAACTTCTAGGTGCTCCAAAGGCCAAAATAAATCCTGAAGATGCAAGGATAAGAAATATTAATCATGGAGATAAAATAAAGATTTTTAACGATATGGGTGCAATATATGCCTATGCAGAAGTTACAAGTGATATAAAGGAAGGGGTCATAAGTATCCCATTTGGTTTTTTAGTTGAAGAAAAGGCTAATGTGAACGACATAGTTGAATCATTGAAAACTGATATAGGAAATGGAACAGCCTTTCATGACAATTATGTAGAAGTAATTAAACTAGATTAGTTTAATACAGACTGTTGAAAAAGTTGTTTTTTGATAAGCCCCGTGAAGGATTTCCCTGGCATTCGCTCATTTCGCTAAGCAATTCTAAGCTTTTCTTTGTTTTCAAAAGTCCTACCCTCGTGAGCCGACATCCGTGTCGGCCACTCGGCTCTGCACGTCCGTGTGCAGAATTACGGACTTTTGAAAAGTCGAAAAGTAAGAATTGCTAGAGCTCATGAGAGATGCCTTTTTGAAATCCATTCACGGGGCTCTTGCAAAATTTCAACACCAAAGATGGTTTGTCTACAATCTGAATTAAACTAGATTAGTTTAATATAATATATTATTTGGCACAGATTTTTCCTGTAGGCTTATAATAAATGAATCTGTGCTTTTATTTTGTGCATTCTTTGATTAAAAAATATGAATATGGAAATAATTTTAAGTAAAGGGATTTGTTATAAATTTAGGTGGTGTTTTTATGAAGGATCAAGAGAAGATCGTCTTGTTTAAGGAATACATGAAGCAAAATGGATTTGATGAGAAGAGGATTAATTTTAATGTAAAGGTAGTTACAACCTTTAAAAATAACATTTTAGATTACTTTGATGAGACGCTAGATAATTTTGATAGCTTTACCTTTGATGAGTTTACAGATAAAGTTAGTTTAATCGATGATGAGTTTGGAGGAAGGGAAAAGATCCCTTTAATACTTAATGCCATGCTTGATCTTACAGAATTTTTAAAGGAATATAAATTTATAAAGGGCGGAAAGATAGCTTATTATAAACGAATGTTCACGGATGTTGAGTATTATCTTCAAAAGTATGACATGCTTAAGGGCAGAAAAAGCGAAGCAAAGGAAACTATAAAAAATTATCTAAACTCAGAATTTGTAAAAAAGGTAGTAAAGCTTACAGAGAATGTTTATATATTAGATTTCAATACTATAAAACTTATCGATTATCTTTTAAATGATATTCCAATTAGCCTAAGTCTTAACAATGATTCGATTAGTCTTGTTAAAGATTTTCTTATAAAGACGGAATTTTTGGAGGTTAAAAATTCAAACATAACAGTAACTAAGATAGGAAGGATGGTGTCACGTTTAGAACCAGAGGAGCGTTACGCTATTATCCTAAGCAATGTATTTAATTTAGATAAGTGGGTTACGGAAGAAAAATTTTTTAATATTCGCAATTTATTTTATGTAATTTATTCTGTTTTTAGTTTTAAACAAGAGGTCCTTTTACATACAAAATGGGAAGAAGATAATATATTTATTTTATCGAAGGACGAATTTAGATTAAATTATATTCTTAGGGATGATACTTGCAAGTTATATTTTGACACATTTTTAGTGGGTTTAGGACTAATTGAATATGTTTCAGAAAATAACAATAAGAAGATTTCTATTACTGAAACAGGGAAAAATATATTTAAGATAGTAGCAAAGGATTTGAATATTATAATAAAAAACAAAATAGAATATATTGCTTCATTAATTAAATATAAAAAGCTTGATGAAGCTGAGAATGAAATTAAAAATTTTTTATTAATATATGGAGAACATCCTATTGTATGGGATTTTTGGGGTCAAATTGCTATTTTAAAAGGCAACTATTTAGATGCCTATGAATTTTTAAAACATGCCTATGAAATAGCAAACAAAAAGAGCAAACTGGTAAAAAATGTTGTTTATCATTTAGTTATATGCTGCAAAAGATTAAAAAGGGATGAGGAAATAAAACTATATGAATCGAAGTTAGCAGAATTGAAGTAGGGAGATGATGCAATGCTAAGGAAAAAAACATTAGACAGCAATATTATTGCAATAGTTAATAACCCAAATGAAGGCTTGGCACTTAGGGAGGCAATTGCGCTATTGCCTTTTAATGGTTTTATAAAAAACAATCATACTGTTACAATTACGGCCAACTTGGTAAATTTAAACCCACCACAGCAGGGTGTCGTGGTAGGACCACAAACTTTAGAAGAGCTTATAAAAATTATAAAGGAACAAAACCCCAAGCGAATAGTAGTTGCTGCTGGCTCTGGTGGTGCCACAACCTATGATGTGCTAAATACATATGGATATAATCAAATTTTAATGAAGGAAGGAGTAGAATTTTGTGATTTAAATGTGGGAGAGTTTGAAGATTTAGAATTAGAACATGATATTGTAAAGTCAACTAAAGTTAATAAACTGTTATTTGAAACAGATATATTAATTTCCTTTACCCAACTTAAAATTCACGAGGAAGCTACAATTTCTGCATCGATAAAAAATATAGCATTAAGTTGGCCTCCAGCATCCCTTCACGGTTATCCCAAAAAAAATCTTGGGATCCATGAAGACCTCCATGGATTTATTTATGCTTTTGCTAAAAAGGTGCCAATAGATTTTTCTATTGTTAGCTTAAACCCTGCAATGATAGGAACAGGTCCTTCTAAGGGAAAAGCAATTCATAGCGGTTTTCTAGTTGCTGGATTTGATGCCGTTGCAGTTGATACTGTCTGTGCAAGACTTTTAGGCTTTAGACCCCAGGCTATAAATTATCTATTTAGATTAAGCAATGATAAGATAGGCGTTAGCAATATAGAGGATATCGATGTTAAAGGGATTAAACTTATCGATGCTGAAAAGCAATTTTCCCTTATGGCATATGGAAAGGAGTTTGCAATAGATGAATAAGGCTGCCCTTTTAAAGCAGCCTTATTCTGAGTATTTTCTCAATAATTTTTGCTTTGTCTTCCATAGTTTAAAGGAAAGATCTACATAATATCTATGGGGATTTTCAAATCTTAAAACTTCATCCCAAAGGGTTTCAAGTTCCCTTTGACAATATTTTTTTATTTCATGAACTGAAGGACTTTGATAAATACACTTTCCTTTGTCAAATATTTTAATTAAAAGCTTTCGTGCTTTGTAATTTTCAAGTGTTTTTGTTTTCCAAGTGTAGACAGGATCAAATATTTTAAGTGGCTTTGACTCATCTATTTCTTCACTAGCAAAGGTTATTAAATCTGCAATAGCTTTGTTAGTAACATTGTCATATAACCTGTAGACTTGCTTAAAGCCGGGATTAGTTATTTTTTCTGGGTTTTCGCTTATTTTTATCTTAGGGATTATTTTACCATTTTCTTCAACAGCAACAAGCTTATATACACCTCCAAATACAGGTTCGGATTTTGCTGTGATCAATCTTTCACCAACGCCGAAGCTATCAATTTTTGCACCCTGTGATAAAACATCTCTGATGATATATTCATCTAAAGAATTGGAGGCTACAATTTGGCAATCTGGAAATCCTGCTTCATCTAGCATTTGCCTTGCCTTCTGTGAAAGATATTTTATATCGCCGCTATCTATTCTAATTCCTTTTGGTCTATACCCTCTTGGAAGAAGTTCCTCTTTAAATACTTTAATAGCATTTGGAATTCCCGACTTTAAAACGTTATAGGTATCAACAAGCAAAAGGCAATTCTCAGGATAAATTTTTGCCCATGCCCTAAAGGCGTCTAATTCACTATCAAACATTTGAACCCAACTATGGGCCATGGTTCCTACGGCAGGTATTCCAAACATTTTTTCAGCAATCGTATTGGCGGTTGCAGCACAGCCGCCTATATATGCTGCCCTTGCACCTAAAATTGCTCCATCGTAACCTTGTGCTCTTCTTGAGCCAAATTCAAGAACAGGACGACCTTGGGCAGCTCTAACTATTCTGTTTGCCTTAGTTGCTATTAAGGATTGATGATTTATAGTTAGCAAAATCATGGTTTCAATAAATTGAGCCTGAATTATAGGACCCTTTACTACTACTAATGGTTCGTTAGGGAAAACAGGAGTTCCTTCTGGAATGGCCCAAACATCGCACTCAAATTTAAAGTTTTTTAGATAATTCAAAAATTCCTGATCAAAAAGACCCTTTTTTTCTAAGAAGTTAATGTCCTCTTCTGTAAATTTTAGATTTTTAAGATATTCTATTAGCTGCTCTAAACCGGCAACAATACTAAATCCTCCACCATCTGGAACATTTCTAAAAAACATATCAAAATAAGCAATTTTATTGCCTATGCCGTTTTTTAAATATCCATTGGCCATAGTTAGCTCATAAAAATCAACCAATAAAGTTAAATTTCTATTATCCTTCCAATCGATCATTTTAATGCCCCTTTCGACTTACTTGAAAAAAATAATTAAAAATTATATATTTTATATTATAACACAAATTATATTTACTGAAAGGAGAATAAAATGGCGTCAATAACGGAAATAAGGAAAAAAATTCCTCAAGATTTACTGAATTCATTTTACGATATATTTGATATTCACACTGTAGACAAAATATTATATGGTATTTCAAATAAGAAATTAACGACATTAAGGGTAAATACTTTAAAATATGATATTAAAAGTTTGATGGATTTTTTTAAAGAGGTTAATATAAAATTTGAAAGGGTTAAATGGAATGAAAATGCCCTTATATTGAAAAATGCAGATGAAAGGGATATAGAAAAATTAAATATATTTAAGGAGGGACAAATTTATCTACAAAATTTATCCAGTATGATTCCGCCTATAATATTAGATCCCAAAGAAGGAGAGAAAGTATTAGATGTTGCAGCAGCGCCGGGTAGCAAAACAACACAAATGGCAGCAATGATGAAAAACATTGGATTCATATTGGCAAACGAAGCAGATAAAATTAGAGCCGAAAGGTTAAAGTATAATCTAAAGTTACAGGGAGTAGAAATCGCCGAGGTTAGAGTAGGAAAAGGGGAAAAGATAGGGGAGGAATATCCTGAATTCTTCGATAAAGTCCTTTTAGACGTTCCCTGTAGTGGGGAAGGAATAATATCCATAAAGGATCTCAAAACATACAGAGGATGGAGCCTTAAGGAAGTTGAAAGATTATCCCGCCTACAAAAAAAATTATTCGAAAGTGCATATAAAGCCCTAAAAAAAGGGGGAATTATGGTTTACTCAACTTGCACTTTAAATAGGAAAGAAAATGAAGAAATCATTGATTGGGCCCTTAACAATTTTGACATAAAAATAATGAATATAGACAGACTTGATAATAATTTCTTAAATGGAATTGATATAGGACTTAGTGATGAGGTTAAAAAATGTATAAGAGTAATTCCAAATGAAGTATATGAAGGATTTTTTGTATGCAAAATAAAAAAGAAGGATTAGGCAATCTAATCCTTCAGACTGTTGAAAAAGTTATTTTTTGATAAGCCCCGTGAAGGATTTCCCTGGCATTCGCTCATTTCGCTAAGCAATTCTAATTGCTAAAGCTTATGAGAGATGCCTTTTTGAAATCCTATCACGGGGCTCTCGCAAAGTGCAAACATCAAAGAAGGTTTGTCTACAATTGAAGGATTAGGATAGCCTAATCCTTGGGATATTTTCCTGTTATAAATTTAATATTGAGTTTATCTCATTCTCAAAAATGGTTTCATTTTTTATTAAATATTCCGCCAAAATATCGAGCTTGTCCTTATTTAGGCTTAAAAGGTTTACAACTTCAGAATAGATTTCGTTTACTTTCTTCTTAATCGTTTCTACATTTTCATTTAAATTTAATCCTTCGATTAGGCCATAATTTATCAAGCCAGTCTCTTCCAACATTCCATATTCTTGAGCCATGTTTAATAGTATATTAGTGACATGTTGTAAATCTGAATAGGCTCCTGTTGTAATATTTTCTTTTCCAAAGATGATTTCTTCTGCTGCTCTTCCTCCAAGAGCTATTTTTACCTGTTTTAACAAATCGCTTTTAGTTTTAAACATTTTATCGGGGGGGACATTTAAAGTGTATCCTCCTGCACCTTTAGTGCTTGGAATTATTGTTACTTTCTTTACTGAAATTTCTGGGGCGACTAATTTTGATATAAGGGCATGTCCAGCCTCATGATAAGCGGTGATCTTTTTATCCATAGCGCTTATATAGCTTCTATCCTTCTTTTCAAAACCTGCAATGATAATATTAAAGGCCTTATCAAAATGATAATTGGTAATAAACTCAGCTGATTCTTTTGCGGCTAGGATTGCTGCTTCATTTACAAGGTTTTCAAGTTTAGCACCAGAAAAATATGGCGTCATTTCAGCAAGTTTAAAAAGGTCAACATCCTCTGATATCGGTCTGTTTTTTGTGTAAAGCTTTAAAATCTCATATCTTGCTCTAATATCAGGAAGATTTACTTCGATGTGCCTATCAAATCTTCCAGGTCTTAATAGAGCATCGTCAAGAACATCAAGTCTATTTGTTGCTGCTATTACAACTATTCCTTGACTATCCTTAAAACCTGACATTTCTGATAAGAGGGCATTTAAGGTTTGATCTCGTTCATCGGAGCCTCCATCGGCCCTTGAGGTTCTTTTTTTGCCTATAGCGTCTATCTCATCAATAAATATAACAGCCTTTCCCTTTTCACGAGCCTTTTTGAATAAATCTCTAATCCTTGCAGCGCCTACACCGACGTAAATCTGAACAAAGTCGGAACCATTTACTGCGAAAAAGGGAACATCAGCTTCGTTAGCCAACGCTTTTGCAAGAAGTGTTTTACCAGTTCCAGGAGGACCATACAAAATTATCCCCCTTGGAGGTCTTGCGCCAAACTTAGCATATTTTTCAGGGTTCTTTATAAAATCTACCAACTCCAATATACTTTCCTTTGCTTCTTCATTACCAGCAATATTATTAAAGGTTACTTTAGTAGCACTTTTTGTATCATATTCGATACTTGACATGGATTTTGAAGAGGGAGCTATTTTTTTAGACAATAAAGTTATTATAAAGACAGTAACAATAACAAAGAAAAGTATTCCGCCAATGGTATTTGCTACATTAGAAGAATCTTCCTTCACATGGACGTTTTTTAATAAAAGCATTTCTTTGAAGTTTTGACTTCTTGGATTTTCAGTATAATAGATTATGTTATCTTTAGTAACTACCTTTATAAATTCGGAATCACTTAAAAAAACTGTATCTATTTTATTTTGTTCTACCATCGTTAGAAAATTTGTGTAACCTATTATATTTTTTTTCTCACCTTTTAGATTGTAAAAATAGATACTTAAGATTAAAATAATTATTATTAGCAAAGGAAGAAGAATTAAATTATATTTTTTTATTTTATTCATGTGACCACCTCAAATATTTTAGTTTACATAATATTTTACATTTTTTATCCTGGGTCTGTAAAATTATTTTAATATTAATTACCATGTAAATTTATGTTAAAGACGGGAGTGGATAGAATGAAAAAAGAAGTTATAATTTATACAGATGGAGGCTGTAGGGGAAACGGCAATGAGGAGGCTGTTGGAGGCTATGGTGCAGTTCTTATATATAAGGATAAAATTAAAACTATAAAAAAAGGCTTTAAAAAAACTACCAACAATATAATGGAACTTACTGCGGCGATTGATGCATTATCTTTGCTTAAGGAACCCTGCAAAGTAAAATTACATAGTGATTCTGCATATTTAGTTAATGCCTTTAATCAGGGATGGGTGGAAAAATGGCAGAAAAACGGGTGGAAAACTGCAAGTAAAGAGCCAGTAAAAAATAAGGAGCTTTGGGAGAAATTAATTGAATTTACTAAAATCCATGAGATCGAGTTTATTAAGGTAAAAGGACATGCAGACGATGAAATGAATAATCTTTGTGACAAACTTGCAAATGAGGCAATGGATGAAATAGAAAATGAAAGATAACTGCAATATTTTATTTATATAAACATTGATGTTGCAATTTATAATGCAATTGTGTAAAATAATATTAGGAAGGTATTATCCTAATATTATACTAGGGGGAATTAAAATGTCTTTAGCTGAACATTTAAGAAGTTTGAATTTAATAAACTTAGGTAATGTATATTATAATTTATCACCTTCAAAGCTTGTAGAACATACGATTAGAAGAGGAGAAGGAAGCTTAACTTCAACAGGGGCTTTAAATATTAATACTGGAAAATATACAGGAAGATCACCTCAGGATAGATTTATTGTTGATTACCCCGAAATACATAAGAATATAAATTGGGGAAAGGTTAATAAACCAATTAGCCCGGAAGTTTTTGAAAGGATATATGCAAGATTAGCTGCATACCTTCAAAAGAAGGATGTTTATGTATTCGATGGGTTTATTGGGGCCGATAGAAGATACACCCATTCAGTTAGATTTATCAATGAACTTCCAGCACATAATTTGTTTGTAAGACAGCTTTTTATAAGGCCAACAGATAAGGAACTTGAAAATTTTATTCCACAGTTTACAGTAATAAGTGCTCCAAATTTTAATTCCATTCCAGAGCTTGACAAAACTAATTCAGAAGTATTCGTAATTCTTGACCTTGTAAAGAAAATAATAATTATCGGTGGGACCCATTACTGTGGAGAATTGAAAAAGTCGATGTTTACAGCAATGAATTTTATGTTGCCTATGGCTAATGTTCTGCCAATGCATTGCTCTGCAAACGTTGGTGAAAACGGGGATGTAGCTCTATTCTTTGGACTATCTGGGACAGGAAAAACTACCTTGTCAGCGGATCCTGAAAGAAGACTTATTGGAGACGATGAGCATGGATGGTCTGAGGATGGCATTTTCAATTTTGAGGGCGGATGCTACGCAAAGTGTATAAATCTCTCAAGTGAAAAGGAACCTCAAATTTACGATGCTATCAAGTTTGGTGCATTATTGGAAAATGTAGTTCTTGATGAGAAGGGCAATCCAGATTATTCGGATGATAGATATACTGAAAATACAAGGGCAGCTTATCCAATAGAATATATTCCAAATGCAGTTTTAGAAGGAACAGGCGGACATCCAAAGACGATTCTGTTCTTAACAGCTGATGCCTTTGGAGTATTGCCACCGATATCGAAGCTAACTAAAGAACAAGCAATGTTCCATTTCATTTCAGGTTATACAAGCAAATTAGCAGGGACTGAAAGGGGAATCGTAGAACCTCAAGCGACCTTCTCCTGTTGTTTTGGGGAACCCTTTATGCCTATGAATCCTTCTGTTTATGCTAAAATGCTTGGGGAAAAAATAACTAACCACAATGTAAATGTTTACTTGGTTAATACAGGCTGGACTGGAGGACCCTATGGTGTAGGAAAAAGAATGGATTTGTCCTACACAAGGGCAATGGTTAGGGCAGCTATAAATGGAGATTTAGAAAAGGTAGAATATTTTGAGCATCCGATATTTAAGGTATTAGTTCCAAAGAGCTGTCCAAACGTTCCAGCAGAAATATTAAATCCGATAAACACATGGGAATCCAAGGAAGAATATAACAAGCATGCAAAGGACCTTGCAATAAGATTTTATGAAAACATCAGGAAATTTGAGGATTTAACTGATGATATAATTGAAGCTGCACCAAGTATTTCGCTATAATTATTTTGCTATAATGTAGATAATAAAGACACAGAATTATGAAATTCAATTTATCATAATTCTGTGTCTTTTTTTAGGCAAACAGCGTTCCTATTGATGAATATTATGAAAGATATTAAAATAAAATAAAGATTAATTATAGGGGTGCAAGACATGCAAATAAGGAAGATTAATTTAACAAAGACAAATAACATAAGTCCATCAAATAAGACAAAAGTAGATAGCGATTTTTCTTCAGCACTTGACTTAGCAAACAAGGAACAGACTGAAGGGCAACTGCAAAAGCTACTTAATGAAATTGATATCCTTGGAAAGCGTTTAATTGCTACAAGAAGTCTGGAGGATGCAAAAAAGTATAAATTAAAGGTCCAAGAATACTTATCCTTTGTTATTAAAAATGCTTATATTTTAAAAAGAGAAGTAGGACCATACAACTATGGAATACATGTTAAGATTGAGGTGATAAATAGCAAAATAGACGAACTTACAAGAGAATTAATTGAATCCCAGAAGGATATAATAAACTTAGCAGATAGAATAGAAGAAATAAAGGGACTTTTAATAGATGTATATAAATAATTTTTTATTGGTCTTTACAAATAATAGAAAATATTATATAATTTTATTGAAAAGAGAATATGGTCCCATGGTCTAGAGGTTAGGACACCGCCCTCTCACGGCGGTAGCAGGGGTTCGATTCCCCTTGGGACTGCCAAAAGTGCCTTATAGGCACTTTTTTTTGTATATTTTTTGCTTTTTTGACCAAAATACTAATGGAGGTGTTACTATGGGTGAAAATAGAGAAAGAAAAAATGTAAATATTTTTTCAATCATCATTAAGTTTTTAGTAAATGCTGTTATTCTTGTTATTGCAAGCTTTTTAGTTCCTGGCTTTAGGGTTGCTGGCTTTGGAACAGCAATATTAGCTGCTATTGTTATTTCAGCACTTGATTATCTTATTGGATTAGTATTTAAACTGGATGCTTCACCCTTCGGCAGAGGAATTGTAGGTTTCTTAATAGCTGCAATCATTATTTACTTAACTCAATTTATTGTGGCAGGTGTATCAGTTACAGCATGGGGGGCTATCCTGGCTGCACTGGTAATAGGCATTATAGATGCAATAGTTCCAACGGACGTTTTTTCACAAGTATCATAAAAATATCCCATAAAGGTTTCCTTTATGGGATATTTTTATGTGATAAACTATATTTTAAATAATATATCTTATATTTCATTTTACTATTCAATATGATATAATAAAAACAGAAATTTTATCTTGGAGGGACGCTATGGAAAAGTTTGATATTGCAATGGGGATTGTGAGGGTAACAGAGGCTGCTACACTTGCATGTTCTAAATTATTAGGAAAAGGTAATATTGAAGAGGTGGATTTAGCTGCGGCAAATGGAGCGAGATATGCCTTTGAATTATTGCCTATCAAGGGGAGAGTTGTAATAGGAGAAGGGGAGATAAATAAATCTCCGATTCTTTATATAGGTGAAAAAGTTGGGCAGTGGAAGGATGGGCAAACAGAATATGATATTGCAATAGATCCAATAGATGGGAATATACTTGTTGCTAAAGGAAGACCTAACGCAATAAGTGCTATAGCACTTTCAGAAAAGGGGAATATTTTCAGAGCACCCCAAATATATATGAAGAAGATAGCTGTTGGTCCTAAGGCCAAAGGTGCAGTAAATTTAAATGCAAATTTTGAAACTAATTTAAAAAATATTGCAGAAGCTTTAAATAAAGATCTGAAGGAATTAACTGTGATGGTTCAGGATAGGCCAAGACATGAGGAGATTATAAAAAAAGCAAGGGAAATTGGTGTAAGAGTCAAGATATTTGGTGAAGGAGATATAGCAGCTGCTCTTGCGACAGCATTTGATGATACAGGAGTAGACGTTTTATATGGAATAGGTGGAGCACCTGAAGGCGTTCTGGCTGCTGCAGCACTAAAGTGCTTAGGCGGGGAAATTCAAGCAAAACTAATGCCACAAAACGATAGACAGCTTGCAATGTGTAAAAGAGCTGGGATAGAAGATATAGAGAAGACTTTAACAACCGATGACCTTATAAAGGGCGATGATGTTTACTTTGCAGCTACTGCAGTGACAGACAGCGATCTTTTAAAGGGAGTTATTTACAAAGGAGATACAGCTTTTACACATTCAGTTGTAATGAGACTAAAAACAGGAGTTGTAAGGTTTGTTGATGCTATGCACAAGCTTGAAAAAAGCTTAATTCACTTTAAAGAGGATTATTTTATTTGATTTTCAAAAAACTATGTTATATAATTAACTTAAGTCCGTTATTTTGGAGCTTCCGAAATAATGGATAAGCATTTTCCGATTGCAAGGAGGTGTCCGAGCAAAAGGGTAGGGAAGTAAATTAGCCCTTCAGCTTTTGCTGAAGGGCTTTTTTTGGAGGTTGCTATGGAAAAGAGAATTGGTGTTGTGGGCATTGTAATTGAAAACTTTGATAATACCTATAAGGTTAATGCTATACTACATGACTATTCTAATATTATTGTTGGAAGAATGGGTATACCTTATAGGGACAGGGGGATATTCATTATTTCACTTATAGTTGACGGAACTGCAGATGAGATAAGTGCAATGACAGGAAAGCTCGGTAAAGTGGAAGGTGTTAATGTAAAAACCGCATTATCAAAAATTTGAATGGGAGGCAAATTATGAAGGATATAAAAGCTGAAGACTTTATAATTCATGAAGAAATTATAGAGTCGATGGAATTTGGAGAGGAAAAATCGAAGGATAAGTCATATGTAAGGGAAATTTTACAAAAAGCAAAGGAGTGCAAAGGGCTAACCCATAGGGAAGCTGCAGTACTACTACATGTTGAAGATGAAGATATTCTAAATGAAATGTTTAAAACTGCAAGGGAAATTAAAGAGAAAATATACGGAAAGAGAATCGTCCTCTTTGCACCGCTATATGTAAGCAATTATTGTGTAAATAACTGCTACTATTGTGGCTATAAACATACCAATCAATCTTTTAAAAGAAGAAGGCTTACAATGGATGAATTAGTTGAAGAGGTAAAGATTTTAGAATCCTTAGGACACAAAAGGCTTGCCCTTGAGGCTGGGGAAGATCCTGTTAACTGTTCTATCGATTATATTTTAGATTGCATTAAAACTATTTATTCCATTAAATTTGAAAATGGAAGCATTAGAAGAATAAACGTAAATATTGCTGCAACTTCAGTTGAAAATTATAAAAAATTAAAGGAAGCAGGCATAGGAACTTATATCCTGTTCCAGGAAACATACCACAGACCAACCTATGAAAAGATGCATCCTTCTGGCCCAAAGCATGATTATGACTATCATACAACTGCTATGGATAGAGCAATGCAGGCAGGAATTGATGATGTTGGAATTGGGGTATTATACGGGCTTTATGACTATAGATACGATACTATAGCTATGCTTATGCATGCTGAGCATCTTGATAATACCTATGGTGTAGGTCCCCATACGATTTCTGTTCCAAGACTTAGGGAGGCAGAGGGTGTATCGTTAGAAAATTTCCCTTATCTTGTTAGCGATAAGAATTTTAAAAAGATTGTTGCTGTATTAAGACTTGCTGTCCCTTATACTGGAATGATTTTGTCGACAAGAGAAGAACCAAATTTTAGAGACGAAGTTATTGGACTTGGAATATCACAGATTAGTGCAGGTTCCTGCACTGGAGTTGGAGGATATGTGGAAGAATACAAACTGCATATTCATAAGGAGGATGAAAAACCTCAATTTGAAGTTGGGGACCACAGATCACCACTTGAGATAATAAAGAGTTTATGCAGGGGAGGATACATCCCAAGCTATTGCACGGCTTGTTATAGGGAAGGAAGAACAGGCGAACGATTTATGAGACTTGCAAAAACAGGACAAATTCATAATGTCTGTCAACCTAATGCAATTTTAACCTTTAAAGAATTTCTTTTGGATTATGGGGATGAAGAGGCAAGAGAGATTGGTGAAGAAACAATAAAAAAGGCTCTTGATGAAATACCAAATGAAAGAGCTAGAGAGGCAACTATTGAGAGATTAAAGAGAATTGAGGATGGAGAAAGAGATTTAAGATTCTAAGGAGTGGATTCTATGCAGGATACACCAAAGGCAAATAGACTTCATATAGCAATATTTGGAAAACGAAATGCAGGGAAATCAAGCTTAATAAATGCTATTACAGGGCAGCAGATAGCATTGGTGTCAGATTTTGCGGGGACAACTACAGATCCGGTTTATAAGGCTATGGAGCTGTTACCAATTGGACCTGTAGTGATAATTGATACAGCAGGACTTGACGATGAAGGAGAATTAGGAGAGCTAAGAATAAAAAAGACAAAAGAAGTTATGGGCAAAACTGATCTTGCGATATTAGTTTTTACTGCTGAAAGTAAAGATTTTACCTTGGAAAAAGAATGGTTTAATGATTTAAAAGAAAGAAATATTCCAGTTATTGGTGTAATAAATAAGGTTGATTTAGATGATATTGATGTTGAAGAATTGCAAAAAGACTTTGACATTCCCTTTGTAAAGGTGAGTGCAAAAAATAAACAAAATATTGGAAAACTAAAAGAATTAATTCAAATTAATGCACCAAAGGATTATGAAAGGGAGACGATAGTTGGAGATATAATAAAACCTAAAGATTTGATTTTGCTTGTTGCTCCACAGGATATACAAGCACCTAAGGGAAGATTAATTCTTCCACAAGTTCAGGTATTGAGGGATATACTAGATCATGATGCAATGCCAATAATAGTTAAAGATAGTGAACTTGAGGATTCATTAAAGGTTTTAAATAAAAAACCTGATCTTGTGATTACTGATTCCCAAGTTTTTGCTAAAGTAAATTCTATTATTCCAAAGGATGTTCCCTTAACTTCTTTTTCAATACTGTTTGCAAGATATAAGGGTGAACTTGAATATTTTGTTCAAGGGGCCAAAAAAATCAATGAGTTAAAACCTGGAGATAATGTTTTAATTGCAGAGGCCTGCACTCATCATCCTTTAGAGGGGGATATTGGTAGACAAAAACTACCAAAGTGGCTTGAGGAAAAAGCAGGTGGCAAATTAAACATTACTGTTAATGCAGGTGTGGATTTCCCAGAAGATTTAATAAAGTATAAACTTGTAGTTCATTGTGGTTCATGCATGTTTAATAGAAAACAACTTATGACAAGGATAATACGATGTTCTGAACAAAATGTGCCTATTACAAATTATGGAGTAGCTATAGCAGAAATAAATGGAATTTTAGACAGGGTTATTGAGGTGTTTAAAAAATAAGGCTGCAACTTAAAATGCAGCCTTATTTTATCATTTCATTTTTGCTATATATGTTAAGATAAATATCCCTCATCTTTTCAACTTCTTCTATTGCTAAGGGTTTTGGCATTCCAATTTGGGTTGCAAGGATATATATCTTTGCTGATTTTTCAAGTATTTGACAAACATTAAATGCTTCTTTTAAATTTCTTCCGAGGGATATTGCACCATGGTTTGCTAGCAATACAGCGTTTTTACTTTCTAATACTTCTAAAATATTCTCTGCAAGTTCAGATGTTCCAGGAAAGGCGTATTTTGCACAAGGAACCTCTCCACCTATAATCATAGCCATATCTTCTATGATTGCAGGGATGTTTTTCCTTGTAACAGCAATAGCAGATGCATAAATACTGTGGGTATGTATAATAGCCTTAACATCGCTTCTATATTTATATATTTCTGAATGAACAGGCAATTCAGTTGATGGACGATGATTCCCTTCGATTATATTGCAATTCATGTCACAAATTACTATATCTTCTGGAGTTAGTTTTTCATAGGGAATACCGCTCGGGGTAATTAAAATTTTATCCTCTAATCTTGCACTTATATTTCCCCAGGTTCCAAATACAAGACCAGATCTTTTTATCTCCTGGCCATAAAAAATTAATTCTTTCTTCAGACTTTCAATGTCCATTGTATCACCTCATGATTTTAATATTTTCCTCAAAGGGAGGATAGATAACTCCTTTATCAGTGATAATAGCAGTAATATTTTCGTTAGGCGTAACATCAAAGGAAGGGTTGAAAACCTTAACGTTTTCTGGAGCAATTCTAACATTAAATATTTGTCTTACTTCCTCATGGCTACGCTCTTCGATTGGTATTTCTGCGCCGCTTTTTATATTTAAGTCAAAGGTAGAGTAGGGCGCAGCTATATAAAAAGGAATATTATGAGCCTTTGCAAGGACAGATAGGGAATAGGTTCCAATTTTATTTGCTGTATCGCCATTAGCAGCTATTCTATCAGCACCAACTATTATAGCATCAATTAAACCAAGCTTCATTACATAACCTGCCATATTATCGGATATCAATGTAACATCTATTCCGTCGCTCATCAGTTCAAAGGCAGTTAATCTTGCACCTTGAAGAAGTGGCCTTGTTTCATCGGCAAACACCTTAATTTCCTTACCCATTTCTTTAGCACTTCTAATAACACCAAGAGCAGTTCCCCAGCCTGCTGTAGCTAAAGCACCAGCATTACAGTGGGTTAAAACAGTGCATTTATCAGGAAGCAATTTAGCACCATATTCTCCAATTTTTTTATTAAGTTTAAGGTCTTCATTAAATATTTCATTGGCTTCATTTTCCAATAGTGTAATTATATTTTCATTGCCATTTTGCAATGCAGAGTAAAATTTATCCTTCATCCTACTTAAAGCCCAAAACAAATTAACGGCTGTTGGCCTTGTTGAGGCTAATGTTTCAAATACCCTTTGCATATCCTTTTCAAATTTTATTTTATCATTTGAATAAACTTCTTTTGCACCAAGAACAACTCCATATGCTGCTGCTATTCCAATAGCAGGGGCTCCTCTAACTACCATACTTTTTATACATTCTGCTACATCCATGAAACTGTTACATTCTATGTATTTAACTTCTATCGGAAGGAGCCTTTGATCTAAAAGATTAAGCTTAAAGTTAGACCAAATTATCGGTTTCATATCTATTTCCCCTTTGTTTTAAACTTATAAGTTCTTGAGTTGCAAATTGTTAATTGTATGATTTTTTAATTAATAAAGTTTTATTTACTAATTGACAAACAATTTTTTACATAGCTTATAACCAATGCAATAGTAGCATAACACAAATTAGTTTTCGCTGCAAGGACTATTAAATATTATTCTTAATTCAGCATTGTAAGGTTATAACAGGAGATTAAGCATCTGCTTCGGAAATTATGGCTATCCTTATAAATTTCAATCTTTAAAGTTGTTTACATTATTATTTTTTTCCTTTAGTATATAATTATAGCACTATTTAATGGTAATTTTAAATATTTGGTGGTGATATTTTGAGGACTTTCATTACCTTTGAGTTTGATAAAAGAACGAAGGAGGAAATTGCAAAGGTTCAAACTCTTATAAAGGAGAATTCATTTAAGGGGAGATTTAAGCACATAAATAATTTCCATCTAACAATTAAATTTTTAGGTGAAACAGATAACGAAACTATATATGAAATTTATGAGGAACTAATTAAAAACTTTAAAGATATTAACAAAATAAATGCTTATTTAAAAGGAATTGATGCCTTTAGAAGTGGCAATAATATTAAAACGATATTTTTAAATGTATGGGGCGAGATTGAAAAAATTAAAGAAATTGCAGTAAGGGTAGATGATATTACAAACAAGTTTGGATTTAAAAGGGATAATAAGTTTATTCCCCATGTTACGATAGCTCAGGATGTTGAGCTTAAGATCCCTTTTGCTGAATTAAAGGGCAAATTAGAAGATATTTGCATTGATAAGATAATATTTGATAAAATTGTTATCATGAAAAGTGAAGAGATAGATAGGAAAAGAGTTTATACTCCTTTAAAAACATTATATTTACGTTAGAAAGGATGATGTTATGATTACAAAGGAACAGATTAAAAGAATTAATGAACTTTATAAAAAACAAGTAGAGGGAACGTTAACAGAGGAAGAAAAGAAGGAACAGGCATATCTTAGAAGACTTTATGTGGATTCAGTGAAAGAAAGCTTAAAGGCACAGCTTGATAATATAAAAATTGTGACGCCGGAAGAGTATGAAAAACTTCAAAAAGAAAACAAATGCACTTGTGGGCATGATCATTGCCAACATAAGCATTAAATTTGGGTGATTATATGAAAAAAGAATTAAGAAGGGAATTGATTAAAAAGCGATTAGAAATGTCTAAAGATGAAGTAGAAACAAAAAGTAATAAAATAATGGATAAATTAATTGAAATACTTAAAGATAAAAAGATTAAAAACATAATGCTTTATTATCCTATAAAAAATGAAGTCTCTACTCTAAAACTTGCTTTATTTTGTTTTGATATGGAAATTGGAGTTATTTTCCCTAAATCCATTAAAGAAACTTATACTATCTTGCCATGTAAAATTAAATCCTTCGATGATTTAGAAGAAGGTGAATATGGAATACCTGAACCCAAAATTTTTGAAATAGTCAATAAAAAAGATATCGATATTGTAATAGTTCCTGGTGTTGCCTTTTCAAGGTCGGGTTATAGATTAGGCTATGGAGCAGGATATTATGATAGATTTCTTTCTGATTATAGAGGAATAAAAATAGGTGTATGCTACTCATTTCAAATTTGTGATTCTGTTTTTAATGAAGAATATGATGCCAAGATGGATGCTATAGTGACAGAGAATGAAGTGTTTGAATTTACCGAAATTTAATGATAAAATTAAATTGACTAAATTTTAAGGAGGTAAGTATATGGAACACAATAAGCTTGAAGCCCTTACAAAAAAATATGAATATGTTTGGGATAAGATTGGGGAAAATGAAGTTAAGGAAATGATGGATTTTGCTGAAAAGTATAAGGACTTCATGAATAAGGCAAAAACTGAAAGAGAAGCTACAGCAGAAATAGTTAGAATGGCAAAGGAAAAAGGTTTTATCGATTTAAACGATGCTATTGCACAAAATAAGAAACTTTCAGCAGGGGATAAAGTTTTTGCAGTTAACAAGGAAAAGGCGGTAGCTTTATTTGTAATTGGGGCAACTCCTATGGAAAAGGGAATGAATATAGTAGGATCACATATAGATTCACCAAGAATAGATTTAAAGCCTAATGCACTTTATGAAGACGAAGGTTTTGCTTTACTTGAAACACATTATTATGGTGGTATTAAAAAATATCAATGGGTAACAATACCGCTTGCCCTTCATGGCGTTGTTGTAAAAAAGGGTGGAGAAAAGGTTAACATAGTTATTGGAGAAGATGAAAATGACCCTGTTCTTTACATAACCGACCTTCTAATACACTTATCTGCGGATCAAATGGAAAAGAAATTAGCAAAGGGTATTGAAGGAGAAGATCTAAATGTTCTTATTGGAAGCAGACCAATAGAGGACAAAGAGGTAAAGGGCAGAATAAAATTAAATATTTTAAGAATTTTAAACGAAAGATATGGAATTGATGAAGAGGATTTTGTTACTGCAGAATTTGAAATTGTGCCAGCTGGTAGAGCAAGGGATGTTGGTTTAGATAGAAGCATGGTAATGGCTTATGGTCATGACGACAGAGTTTGTGCTTATACTTCTTTAGAGGCAATATTGGAGATTGAAAAACCAGAAAAAACATGTGTGGCGCTATTTGTAGATAAAGAGGAAATTGGAAGCAATGGAGCAACAGGAATGCATTCAAGATTCTTTGAAAATGTTGTTGCAGAAGTTATGGAATTGATGGGTGAATATTCAGAGTTGAAATTAAGAAGATGCCTTGCAAATTCAAAGATGCTATCATCTGATGTTACTGCTGCTTTTGACCCGATTTATCCAAGCGTTCTTGAAAGAAAAAATACAGCTTATATGGGCAAAGGTATAGTAATAACAAAGTATACAGGTTCAAGAGGAAAATATTCATGTAACGATGCTAATGCAGAATTTTTAGGTTATCTAAGGGACCTATTCAACAAGCATAATATAACTTGGCAAACTGGCGAACTTGGAAAAGTTGACCAAGGCGGTGGCGGAACAATAGCTTATATACTTGCTGAATATGGAATGGAAGTTGTAGACTGCGGTGTAGCACTTCTTAGCATGCATGCTCCTTGGGAAATAGCAAGTAAAGCTGATATTTATGAAACTTATAAAGCTTACAAGGTATTTTTACAATATGCATAAAAGGCAGGTTGTCCCTGCCTTTTATTTTTGATAGTTTTTAAGTTCCTGTATTATCTTAGAAGCGTCATCTTTGGTCCATTCTTTGCTTTCATTTTTGCCTGTAAGTTCTTGAGTTAGTTTTTTGAGGTCTTCATCATTTATATTTTTATCCTTTGCAAGTTTTGCTATATAATTTTTTTGATTTTGTGTTGCATAGTCAACCTTTTCTTCTTTAACTTCAACATTCTCATCTGTAATAAGCATTTCCTCCATATCCTCAATGTCTTGAGTAAAAATTCCAGAAGTCCTTGTCGCTGATAGAGTAGCATCTATTAAGGCTCTTTTTTTGGCCATTTTTAATATGGTGTTTACAATTGTATAGGGATTTTGTCTTGCAAATTTTGTTTCTTTGCTATTGCAGGAACCTAATCCTTCAGAGATTATTTCTCCAGTTTTTTTACTTCTTAAGGAACATTTGCAAAGATAGTAAAAAAAACCTTCCTTCCAATTTTCAACTTTTTCTAGTATATCAACGTTTATTGTAAAGCCATACAAATTACACAGCTTTTCAGCCCCTGGTTTAAATAAACTAGGCTTTGGGCTTCCGGGAATTTTACCGTAATCTTCTCCTTCCTTCATTTGGCTTTTTATGAAGTTTTGAATAAGTTTAAATTGTTCTATTTCTCTTTCAATTATCTTTTCGTTAAGGGATTCTCTTTCATCATATATAATTAAATTTTTTTCTAGGTTATCCATTTTTACACCTCCACCTCTTAATTATATTATACTTCATTGAGAAAGTTTTAAAATAAAAACTGCTAATAATAAATACTAAATTTATCTGAATATTATCACAAATTTTTAAGTTGCGAATAAAATAATTAAAAATATCAAGGGGGATAGGTTATATGCTTATAGAAAAAGATTGTCTAATAGTATATTTATTGGAACGACTATATGTCATGGTATTAAAAATTGATGCTAATAAAAGTGATGATTATGAAAGGGGATATATAAAAGGATTTAAGGATTGTATTGAGGAAGTAAACAAATATCAGGAGAATATAAATAAAAAAGGTGGCATATAAGCCACCTTTGGTGCCGAAGGCGGGAGTCGAACCCGCACGGGTGTTACCCCACCGGATTTTGAGTCCGGCGCGTCTGCCAGTTCCACCACTTCGGCAAGGACATTTATATATTAACATGGAATTTTATTTCAGTCAATATATTATTTATTATTTTTTGCCCTTCTTGGTTTAGGCTTTGGTCTGCCAATGACCTCCTTTTTTTTGTTCATCTTTTCAAAACTAATAAGATCAACAAAGGTTAAAGTAATTAATGAAACGATAATCATCTGAAGCCATTGAACAATAGGGAGTTTATAAAGATTACCTAAAAACGGAGGTAAAATAAAGAATATGATAAGTAATATGATTAAATGATGTTTTTTAACATTGTATTTAAAGATATAAGGACGCAAAAAATTAAAAAGAACTAATGAAATCAATACGATAGCTAAAATAATTCCAAGTTGAGTCCAGAACATATTATTCCCCTTTCATAAAAAAGTAAAGCAATTACAAAAATTATTATACCAATAAATGAATATATTAACAATATCAATTTATATTGAGTTGTGGTAAAATATTCTTAGGTTAGAAGTGAAATACAAAATAAGTCAAAAAATGTTGAAAAGGTGATGGGTATGTTAAGATTTTTAGATGCAGGTGAATCCCATGGCAAAATGTTAGTGGCTATCATAGAAGGATTCCCATCAAATGTTGAAATAAATATAGAAAATATAAATAGACAGTTAGCAAGAAGACAAAGGGGATACGGTAGAGGAGGAAGAATGCTTATAGAAAATGACAAAATTGAAGTGATATCAGGGATAAGAGGTGGCAAAACTACCGGGGCACCAATATGCATAGCTATCCATAACAAAGATTATGAAAATTGGAAAGAAATCATGGATATAGAAAAGGAATATAAGGAAAAGATTATTGTTCCAAGGCCAGGCCATGCAGATCTCAATGGAGTTTTAAAATATAATTTGGATGATATAAGAAATGTTATTGAAAGGGCAAGTGCAAGAGAAACTGCAATAAGAGTTGCAGTTGGTGCAATTTGTATGGAACTTTTAAAAAATTTTAACGTCAAATTTATTAGCAGGACGGTTAGAATTGGGAATGTTGCCGATAATTCAATAATTGAGGAATATTCAGATGAAATAGTATATAGAATAGAAAATTCCCTAGTAAGATGTTTAGATAAAGAAAAAGAGCAGGAAATGATAAATTTGATTGAAAATATTAAAGAGGCTGGTGATACCCTGGGGGGAGCTGTAGAAGTTATAGCCTTTAATGTTCCACATGGCTTAGGAAGCTATTCCTTTTATGATAGAAGAATGGATTATATGATTTCAGGAGCAATGATGTCTATCCAGGGAGTTAAAGCTGTAGAAATTGGAGATGGTTTTGAAGCTCCAAATATTTTAGGAAGCCAGTTTAATGACAAAATAACTTATGAAGATGGAAGATTTAAAAGAAAAAGCAACCACTTAGGAGGAATTGAAGGTGGAATAACAAATGGTATGCCGCTTGTTGTTCGCCTTTATATGAAGCCGATTCCTTCCATAAGACAAGAATTTGAAACGGTTAATTTGTTAGGAGAGAAAGTAAAAAGCAGATACGAAAGATCAGATGTTTGTGCTGTTCCAGCTTTAGGAGTTGTCGCAGAAAACGTATTAGCCTTTGAAATAACAAAAGAAATATTAAATAAATTTTCTGGGGATAGTTTAGAAGACATTTTAAATTCTTATTATCATTATTATTTAAGGGTTGATAGGGGAGTAGATTATGGAGGAAACATTATTAATTCAGCAATGCAAGGAAAATGATATAGATGCCTTTGAATCTTTATTTAAACAATATGAAAACAAAATATATAATATAGCGTATTATATTTTAAAAAATGAGCATGACGCAATGGATGTTACTCAGGAAGTGGCTCTTAAAATATATAGATCTATTTCAAACTTTAAAGGCGATAGTAAACTTTCAACTTGGATTTATAGAATTACCTATAATACTTGTCTGGATTACATCAAAAAAAGAAAAGAAGACCTTTCATTGGATGAATATATAGCCATCGAAGGTGAAACTATAGATAATACCGAAGATACATATGAATCTAATGAACTTAGGAATATAATTAAAAATTGCATTTTGAAGTTAAATGAGGATTTTAGAACAATTATTGTCTTAAGGGATGTGCATGGCTTTTCATATCAAGAAATAGCAGGGATATTAAACATCGAGGTTGGAACTGTTAAATCAAGACTTAACCGTGCTAGAGAGGCACTTAAGAAGGAATTAATAAAGAATGGTATTGTAAGGGGGCAAAAAGCATGAAGGAACAAAATTACATTTCAAATCTCTTTAACGATGAAAAGGATTTTGAGGGAGGTCTTTTGAGAAGTTTAGAAATTACGCCGCCACAAAATATGCATGAAATAGTTATGAATAAAGTTAGAACATCGGAAAGAAAATATAGAAACAAATTATTATTTAGAAGATATGTATCAGCAGCCGCTGCAGTTTTTATATTTGCAATAGGTATAGGAACATATTTTAATGGAAGTATAAGCAAAGAATCTGAAGTTAAAATAGTTTCTGAAATAAATAATCAAAAGGAAAAGGTTAATATAGAAAACATAATTTCAGAAAACGAAAAGGTAGATGAAAAAGTAGAAGTTACAGTAAAGGATAATAAAACCAATGTGACAAAAACTAATAGACAGACTAAGCCGGTTCTAAAGAAAAATGTAAAAGATTCTAATGTAAATAATAAAGAAAATAACGCCAAAGAATCTCAAAAGGAAGATGTTCTTGTTGTAGCTTCTTCAGATAAATACGACTTTAAAGCAAATGACAATAACCTTCAGACTTCTCTAAAGTCTACAACTTTAGTATATAATTATGAAATTATTTGCAGCAAAGAAAATACACAAATAGTTGAATATTTATTATCAAATGCAGTAAAGGTTTCAGAAGAAATTTACTCCATAAATAAAGATAAATTTGAAGAACTAAAAGCATTTTTAAGCAATAACGGTATAGAACTTAAAACAGTAAACGAAGTTTCAAACGATGTTAATGAAATTAACATAAAACTAGTTTTAAAATAACCCTATCAATTCCTCCTTGCCAAATTTGGCAAGGGAATTTTTTTGTTTCATTTAACATAATTGAGAATTTAATATATAATTTAATATATAAAAATTAATTTAAGGAGAGAAGGTTATGACTAAAAAAATTATAATTATAGATTCCAATAGTCTATTGAATAGGGCATTTTATGCCTTGCCTCCAATGAATACATCAACGGGGCAACCTACGAATGCGGTTTATGGATACACTGTTATGCTCATTAAAATAATCCAGGAAATGAATCCAGATTATATTATTGCTGCCTTTGATAAAAGTAAGAAGAATTTCAGACACGAGAAATTTACTGAATATAAAGCAGGAAGAAAAAAAATGCCTGATGAATTAGCACAGCAAATAGAACCGACTAAAGAAATATTACGTGCCTTTAATATAGAAATTTTAGAGTTAGAAGGATATGAAGCTGACGATATTATAGGGACGCTTTCTAAAGGATTTTCAAATAATGATTTTAAGGTCAATATAATTACAGGGGATAGGGATGCATTGCAGCTTGTTGATGATAATATAACGGTATTAATGACAAAAAAAGGGATAACTGAGCTTGAAGTATATGGTGTAGAAGAAATAAAACAAAGGTTTGGCATTGAACCTCAAAATATTATTGACCTTAAAGCTTTGATGGGAGATGCATCTGATAATATCCCTGGAGTTCCAGGAATCGGTGAAAAGACAGCACTTAAGTTATTACATCAATATGGAAATCTTGATAATATATATTCAAATATTGATGAAATTAAACCAGAAAGAATTAAGAATTTATTATTGGAAAATAAAGAACTTGCATATCTTAGCAAGGAACTTGCAACAATAAAAATTGATGTTCCTATAGAAATTAATTTAAACGAAGGAATTTTAAAATATGATTTAAATAAAGTTATAGACATTTTAACAAAGTATGAATTTAAGAGTATAATATCTAAAATTAAAAAAGAGGAAAATGAATCTAAAATAGAAGAAATAAAATTTGTTGATGATATAAATGAGATTGAAAAGATAAAGAAAGAAATTATCAAAGAAGGACAATTTGATTTTTGCTTAATAGAAGAAAATAAAAAAGTAGTAGGAATGGTAGTAAGGGATTTTAAAATAATTCCTGCAGCATTAATTGATAAATTTTATGACATATTTATGGATGAAAAAATAATAAAAAATACATATTCATCAAAGATAGCTTATAAGTATTTAAAAGAAAGACAAGTAGAGATAAAAAACTTAGATTTTGATGCGGAAATAGCTGCTTATGTTCTTAATCCTTCATTAAACGATTATTCAGTAGAGCATATAGTGAATAAATATTTAAATATAAATATAAGCAAAGAAAAGTTGCTTTACTGCTATGGGGTTTTCATTAATAATATAGTTACAATAAAGGAAAAACTTATGGAAGAAATTGATAAACTAAACCTTACAATCTTATATAAAGAAATTGAACTGCCACTTGTAGAAGTTTTGGCTGAAATGGAGATCAATGGTTTTAAAGTTGATAAGGAAACTTTAAACAAAATAGGGTTTCAGTTAAGTGAGGAAATCGATAAATTAACAGGACAAATATATGATCTTGCAGGCGAGGAATTCAATATAAATTCGCCCAAACAACTTGGAGTTATTTTATTCGAAAGACTCAATCTTCCTGTCATTAAAAAAACTAAAACAGGATATTCGACTGATGCAGAGGTCCTTGAAGAATTATTGCCTCACCATCCAATCATAGAGAAGATAATACAATATCGTCAATTGATAAAACTAAAAACCACATATATTGATGGTTTAATAGATGCAATTTCTGAGGATGGGAAAATACATTCTAACTTTAATCAAACAGTTACTGCTACAGGAAGAATATCAAGCACGGAACCCAACCTTCAAAATATACCTATAAAATTAGAACAGGGAAGACAAATAAGAAGAGCCTTTGTTCCAACAGATGATGACTATGTCATTTTATCAGCCGATTATTCACAGATTGAGCTCAGGGTATTAGCGCACCTTTCTAAGGACGAAAGCCTAATAGATGCATTCATAAAGGGACAGGATATTCATACAAGAACTGCATCAGAAGTCTTTGGGGTCAAAATGGAAGAAGTAACTCCTTTACAAAGAAGCAGAGCAAAAGCAGTAAATTTTGGTATAGTTTATGGTTTGTCAGATTTTGGTTTAGCAAAGGATTTAAAAATATCAAGAAAAGAAGCTAAGGAATATATTGAAAATTATTTTGAGAGATACAAAGGAGTAAGGAAATATTTAGATTGGATTGTTGATTTTGCAAAAGAAAAGGGATATGTAACAACAATTATGAATAGAATAAGGTATATTCCGGAGATTCGTTCAACCAATAAAACAGTAAAAATGCTCGGAGAAAGGCTGGCTATGAACACTCCTGTTCAAGGTTCTGCGGCAGATATTATAAAAATGGCAATGATTAAAGTATTCAAAAGACTAAAGGCAGAAGGATTTAAGTCAAGAATAATACTTCAGGTTCATGATGAATTAATTATTGAGACCTGTAAGGACGAGTTAGAGAGTGTAAAAAAAATAGTTAAATATGAAATGGAGAACGCCGTCAAACTTGATGTCCCCCTTGTAGTTGATATCCATGTAGGAGATAATTGGTATAATGCAAAGTAGGTGATATTTTGTTAGTTTTAGGATTAACTGGTGGTATTGCGTCGGGAAAGTCTACGGTTTCAAGAATGCTTAGAGAAAAGGGGTTTCCAATTATTGATGCAGATATTATTTCGAGGGAAATTTTGAAAAGAGGAGAAGTAGCCTTTAATAGGATAATTGATAGTTTTGGAATTCAAATTTTAAACCCCGAAGGAGAAATCGATAGAAAAAGACTAAGGGAAATAGTTTTTAATGATAATGAAAAGCTAAAAACACTGAATGATATAACTCATCCTGAAATATTAAAAAGAATTAATGAAAAAATAAGACTTTATTACACAATGGGATATAGATTATGTGTTGTAGACGCAGCATTGCTGATAGAAACAGGATTTTACAAACATGTTGATTTAGTTATGCTTGTATATTGCGACAGAGAAACCCAATTAAGTAGGCTGATGAATAGAGATGGATTAACTTATGAACAAGCTATAAGAATGATTAACTCTCAGATGGATTTTGAAGAAAAGAAAAAGTATGCTGATTATATAATAGATAATAGCAAAGATTTAGAGAATACTAAGAAACAATTGGACTATATTATAAATAGCATTTTAAGTATGGAGGAGATGAATGAATAGACGGAAGTTATTTATTATATTACTTTTTCTAATTTTATTTTTAAATCTAAAAAATATTTTTAAAATCTTTTATCCGATAAAGTATAGTGAGTATGTTGTAAAGTATTCTAAAAAATATAATGTTGACCCCTACTTAATATATGCACTTATAAAGGCTGAAAGCAATTTTGATGAATTTGCATTGTCCCATAAAGGTGCAGTAGGTCTTATGCAGATAACTCCTAATACCGGCAGATACATTTCTAATTTATTGAAAGAAAAAAACTATAAGGATGCGGATTTATTTGATCCGGAAAAAAATATAAAATTTGGTGTGTTTTATTTTAAAAAGTTATACAGCGATTTTGGAAACAATTTAGATTTAGCTCTTGCTGCATATAATGCAGGGGAAGGAAATGTTAGAAGATGGATGATAAACAATAAGCTCAAAGAAGAAATGTTATTTAAAGAAACAAAACTATACATTAAAAAAGTAAAGAAATATTATATGATTTATAAATGGATTTATCAAAACGAATTTTTATACATAGTGTAAAATTATTGTAGGACGAAAAAAGACAAAAAATTTAAAAGAGACAACCCCTGTGATAAAATAAAAGTGAAAAAACACACAAACCAATAAGGGGGTGTCTCTTTTGAATAATATTATACAACAACATTTAATAAATTTCACTACTAAATTAATAAAAAATGTTGAAGAAACTATATCAAAAGAATGGGATTTAACAAAACTTGTTGATGTAGTTAAAAAAATGACTGATGAATTAGGAGCAAACATAATAAAGGACTTTTTAGAAGAATTAGATAAAACGATTAAAGAAGATGAAAAAAG